>ERZ795042.800-NODE-800-length-22776-cov-3737.667620_pt1 | contig 22776 bp, 26 predicted proteins | sample MGYA00375126_ERZ795042 | MGnify/ENA primary metagenome ERZ795042 (study PRJEB30171, sample SAMN05518105) | compost metagenome | isolation source: Feedstock adapted compost from Newby Island compost facility, Milpitas, CA | place: USA:Newby Island compost...
AACTCAGACTGATGCAGCGCCTTAAAGATTTTCTGGAATGGCAGGCTTTTGGTGTTTGTTCGGCAATAGGTGAAAGGCTGGGTATTGCCAGTTCGCGTATTCGCATGTGGTTCATTTATATTTCGTTTCTTACGGTTGGTTCGCCGATCATCATTTATATGATTCTGGCTTTCTGGTTGAATATGAAAAAATACATCGCTTATGCTCGCCGAAATCCGCTCTGGTACTGGTAGTCAAGTAAATATCCGGAAACCGTAGTCAAAAAAATTCTTGTTGTTCATTTTTTTCGCCTATTTTTCTTTTCATAATCTGTTCAATCATTCTGTCTCCATGCAAGATTTCTTACGGTATCGTGTTAAATATTTTTTTACAGGCGGCCTGTTGCTTATGGCAGCCTGTCAGTCGTCGCATCGGCCGGCCGGACCTAATCGGCATGCTACAAGTTTTACGGAATTGCTGGCTTTGTTCCCGCAGGGGCAGCTACCTTATCAGGTTAATCCGGATAGTTTACGCAAGCCTTTATCCGATTCGGTGCGTTTATTGCCCGAGGTGGTAGCACGTTTTTTCCCGGACAGCATCTGGGCAAAAACCTTTCCAGGAGCAGGTGTACACGTTTTTCCACAGGTTGCCATTGCCTACGATCATGGACATTTTCTGGTAATCCGGGTCCAGCAGGGCAATCGCGTAGCTTCCTATCTGTGTTATTTTGATCGCAAAGATCGATTCCATCAGGCGCTTCGGTTGTGTTACTTCACACCCGACGATCAGACCGATGTATATGAAAGCAAAATTGATAGAAAAGGCGTGATTACCCTTGATCATCACATCCACACACCCGACCAGCGCAGCATTCTGCGTGAAAATGTTTTTGCACTCAATCCGGAGGGTAATTTTATTCTTGTGCTTACAAATGCCAATGGAGCCTTAAGCCTGGAAGACCTTTACAATCCGATTGATACATTGCCCGCCCATCATGCATTCTCGGGCGACTATGTAAAAGATGATGTGAGCATCGTTTCCATCAGGGATGGGAAAAATAAACAGAGCTTCCGTTTTTTTATTCATTTTTATGATCCTGCAACGCGCTGTGGCGGCGAGTTAGAGGGTGTAGGTCGTTTTTTAAATCGGAATACGGGTACATATAAAGATGATAGTGGCCCATGTGCCATTGATTTTCATTTCACCAACGGTCGTGTGCGTATTGAGGAGGTAGGCGGCTGTGGCGCCTATCGGGGCATTCAATGTTTGTTCAATGGCACTTACATTAAAAAGAAATTACACACCCATCAAACCAGAGCACGCCAATGACACCCGAACGGATGGCACGTATTAAGTCGGTGATTAAACACAGGCAATTTGATTTAACCGTTGTAATGGAAAATGTATTTGATCCGCACAACATTTCAGCTGTCATGCGCAGCTGCGATGCTGTAGGGGTGCAGGAGCTGTATGTACTGAATACACGCATTCCACCACATAAAAAATGGGGTTCCAAAAGCTCTGCAAGTGCCGCTCAATGGCTCACAATTTATACGTTTACGGATGTAGCAGATTGTTTTGCAACACTGCGAAAAAAATATCAAAAGATTTATACCACACATCTGGCATCGGAATCGGTTTCCTTATACGAACTTGATCTGACGCAACCTGTTGCGCTCGTTTTTGGTAATGAAGCGGAAGGTGTGAGTGCAGAAGTTTGTCGATATGCCGATGGGAATTTTTTGATTCCACAGGTGGGCATGGTGAAATCATTGAATATTTCCGTGGCATGCGCCGTAACTTTATACGAAGCATTCCGCCAACGCTGGCAGGCCGGATACTATCAACAGGCTGATCGATTTCAGGCAGAAAAATATGCGTTAGAAAAATTATGGCTTCGGCAAGATGAAATATCGTAACTTCACTATTCATTTTTGTGTGATGAAAAAATGGCTTTTGTTTTTGATCATCAGTTGCTTTACAGCATACGCCACGGCTCAGGAGGTAAAGCCATTAACCAGTGCTCAGCTGAAGGCATATACCCAGAAACAGGATGGCATTTATGTCATCAATTTATGGGCAACCTGGTGTCGCCCATGCGTGGAAGAGTTACCCGATATTGAAAAAGTAGCTGTTTCTTTGCACGATAAGCCCGTACATGTGATGCTGGTAAGCCTGGATTATGCAAGTGCTTATCCAAAGACGATTCAGCGTTTCATTGCACAACATCATCTACAATCACCTGTATACTGGCTCAACGAAACAAATCCCAATGCCATCAACGAAATCCTGGGTGGGCAATGGATGGGCGTGGTGCCCACAACGCTGGTGGTAAATGCAAAAACCGGTTATCGCCGCTTATTTCAGGGACAGATCACTGCCGATGAACTCATGCATGCTATTCATCTGGCGATGAATTAATGTTATCATCTTCATCCCGTTCGAACAGAGCAGCCAGTCGGATACTGGTATTTAGTTCAAAACCCAGTAGTAAGATAATTGAATTTAAATAAACCCAGATCATCAACACCAGCACGGTACCAATGGAGCCATATATACGATTGTAACTATTAAAATGATTCACATAATAAGAAAAACCAAGTGTGGTGATAATTGTCAGCACCGTACTCAACCAGGAACCGGGTGAAATAAATTTCCATCGCTGTTCTGTGTAAGGGCCATACTTGTAAATCAGGGAATAAATTGTAAAAAACAAACCAATAATCAGCAACCATCTCATAATGTTAATGGCCAGGCGAATCATCTGGCTATGAATGCCTATTGCTTCAAAAATATAATTAAGCACCACACGTTGTGCAAGAATCAATATCAAACAGGTTAATACCATCAGGATTAACAGTAAGGTAATTTTAATGGCAGTAATTCTGCTCTGCAGAAAAGTTCTTTTTTTAAATCCGGGATATGTTTTATCAAACGATCGCATGATACTCAAAACACCGGTTGAAGAACTGATGATGCTAAACAAAAAAGCAAAGGAAAGCAGGCCGGTACGTGGTGTATGTAAAAAATCGTAAATCACATTTCGCACCAGGTGAAATATACGTTGGTTGGGTGCAATATCCCTTAATAGATTGTAAATCGTATTTTCAAGTCCACTCAGGGGTATATAGGGTAAAAGCGTACACAGAAAGATGAATGCAGGAGGTATGGCCAGAATAAAGAAAAAAGCTACAGCAGCGGCACGATCGAACAGTTTATCACGAATGATTTCGTGCAACAAAAACTTTAAGACAAGGTAAAGTGAAGTTTGCCGTTCATCCTTGAAATGCAATTGTTTAATCAGGCGAACAGCCAGAGGGATTCCACAAGCTTGTGCTATATATTTCAGTCGGCTTTTATTTTTCATATAACCGATTTAATATCACAAATGGTGTGTAAACCAGCATATCCTGATTCATTGGATATGCAAACTATCGAGTGCGGCCTGATATCTTCTGGCATTTTTCAGATGTTCCGCATAGTTACTGGCAAACACATGTGATCCGGAAAAATCCGCTTTAGCACAAAAATACAGGTAATCCGTCTGCGGTGCATGTAACACGGCATCGATGCTGGCCGGCGAAGGGGTGCAGATGGGGCCTGGCGGTAAGCCTTTGTATACATAGGTATTGTAAGGAGAATTGACGCGCGTGTATTTGCTGTAGATGCGACGTATAGAAAAATCACCCAGTGCAAACTTTACCGTGGGGTCGGCGGCCAGCCGCATCCCTTTGTGGAGTCGGTTCAGGTAAACGCTGGCGATTAATGGTTTTTCTGCATTGTGATTGGTTTCTTCTTCCACGATAGATGCTAAAATGATGACTTCATTGGGCTTGAGTCCCAGTTTCTGGGCTTGCTGTATGCGGGTACTGTCCCAGAATCGGTGATATTCTTGCATCATGCGTTTGAAAAATCCTTCTGCAGAGGTATTCCAGAAAAAGAAATAGGTATTGGGAATGATGGCGCAAAGGGCGGTGTTGGTATCCAGCCCATATTGCCGGAGATATACTTCATCGCGCAGCAGGGTGGCCATACTCAATGAATCTGCTTCCAGATGATGGCTCACCAGCCGGATTAAATCAGTTCGGGTGCGCAGTTTACCGATAACCAGCTTCACGGGCGCTTGTTTGCCTGAATACAGCAAATGCACCAGTTGCAGATTGCTCATGCCGGGCTTTACGGCATAACGACCGGGATGTATATGTCGGGGATAATGCAATTTCCTGGCCAGCCAGTCGAAATCACGCACATTGCGAACAATATGTTGCTGTTGCAACTGTTTCAACACATCGGCATAGGTGGAGCCAGTAGGGATATAGAAATAAGTTTTTTCGTGAAATGGATAGGTAATTGGCCGAATGATGCGATAGACGAAATAACCTGCAAAGAGTACAGCCACGGCTATCAACAGCGGCCAAACATAAGCTGTGCCGTTTTTTTTATTTTTTCTTCGTTTGCCTGACGAACGGCGCGAACGTGCCATTGATATGGTTTAGAGCCCAGCAGGCTGCCTGCAAACCAGATAATTTATTTCCTTCCCGGAGTAGAACCCGAGGGGTTGGCAGGTGCGGGAACCGGTGAATTTGTGGGAGCCGATGGAGTTACAGGCATGGTCTGGATAGCTTTCTCCACCGCAGAAGGCTGATTGCTGGTGGCCGACTGGCGGGGAATAAAAAAGGCGGAAAGCAAGCAAAGCAGACCGATGACAATAGCCAGCGTCCAGGTTGTTTTTTCCATTACATCTGTGGTTCTACCGGCACCAATCACCTGTGTACCAAATCCACCAAAAGTTCCGGATAATCCCCCACCTTTTGGGTTCTGAATCAATACCACCAGCCCCAGCAACACACTGATAATCAGGATGAGAATAGTTAAAAAAATGATCATGAACATTCAAATTTGATTCCGAATAGTAGCAATACGCTGTGCAAAATAATCGCTTTTTTCGGGATTGAGCAAGCGCAATTGTTCCAGGACTTCAATAGCTTTCAGCGGTTGTCCCTGCTGGAGCCAGATGTTGGCCATTGATTCTGTAATTACCCGAAACGGGGCTTCCGTGTGGCTTTCGGGTTCATCCGTCTCCTCTTCAGCTGAGTCCGGGTCGGCACGGTGTACGGGACGACGTGTATTCCGCAACCATTCGGTAAAGCTTTTCATCTGAGCTGTGGTGGGTCTATGCAGGTCTGCTTCATCTTCCCCGAGCGTAATGCCGGCATAGGCAAAATAATCCCGCGTATACAACGGTTCGGCCCAGGGCGAGTGGAGCGGTTCCTCTTCGCATAATTTTGCTTCTGGCTGATCGGATTCGGTCGGGCTGTTGGCATCAGCTGGTGCAATGGACTCAGAGACTGGCTCCTGCGTTTCAGGTACCTCGGATCGGGTTTCCGATTCAACGGCGGGGGTAGAAGATTCCCGCTCGGAAGTTTCGGTTGATGAAGAATCTGATAAGGTTTCCTCAACCAGCGATCCGGTGATGGGAAGTGCTGAATGGATTTGCGGCTGTTCGAAGGGAGTAAGCAGGTATTGTAAGCATACAAACGGATCATGGGCAAACAGGCGGGCGCGAGCTATAGCCTGTTTATCAGTTGTATCAATTGTATTTGATGATAACTTATCCTGCCATCTCTGCTTTCTGGCCAGCCAGTAACGTGGCAAAGCAAAGTACGGATAACGCGTAATGATTTCTTCAATCCGATAAGTTTCCACATCGGCAAGAGAATCGGAATTAAATAAATGTGCAAGGATTTTATCTTCAGTCATAATCGTCTTTCTATGAAATTATTAAACATTTCCTGAAATTACCAGTTAGAAAAAGCCTTATTGAATATATCATCAGTCAGCTGGTCGTTAATTTTCTGGATCAGCTGATCGGCAACCTGGTCAATGGATTGATTGGCGTTGAAATCGGCAAAACGCGAAAAGCTCTGGGTGAAATTTTTTTTCGGATTGATGTTATCTTTAAACACCACATTTACGGTGATGGTCAGCCTGTCTGTAGCGCTCTGTTCCACATTGGTCACGCCCGAAGTACTGATGGTATAGCCCGTGATGGCTCCACTGATATCGTAATCCACACTATCCGAGTTCACCTGCGTGAGATGCGTTTGATTAAGAATTTTATTACGAAGGGCTTCGGTAAACTTTTGGGCAAGTGTGGGATTAACAATGGGTGCGCGATTTTCAAAAAAATGCACATTAATGGTATGTGCATTAGGTTCTACGCTGGCTCCGGTAAAACTATAAATGCCGCAAGCACAGGGTATCAGGGTCATCGACAGGCATACGAGGTATAGCAGCCATTTATTCATTGATATGATATTCTTTCAGTTTTCGATATAGTGTACGTTCTGATATACCCAGATCCATTGCCGCGTCTTTTCGTTTGCCACGATGTTTCCGCAGGGCTTTGATGATTAACTCTTTTTCTTTTTCTGTTATGGAAAGCGATTCTTCAACCTCTTCATGTTCATGAAAACCGCTCTGTGTGGGCGATAGATGGGCTTGTTCAGGCTGCCGGATGATGATGGGTGAAGCATTGCCCGTGATCATGCCGGGCTGGGCATGATGATCGGAAGTAACAGCAGCGGGAGCCATGCTAAACCCTGCCCGTTGGATAAGGGTTTCCGGATGTTGTAGCAAATCAAAAAACATTTTTTTTAAGTCGTTGACGTCTTTTTTCAGGTCGAAAAATAATTTATAAAGGATATCTCTTTCTGATGAAAAATCTTCTGATTTTTCATGTGTATGGGCTAAAACAGGTAGATTCATGATTTGCTGGTCGGGCAGATATTTTCGCAATTCATCGGCATTCACCACCCGTTGTTGACTCAATACGGAGATTTGTTCGGCTACGTTTTTCAATTCACGCACGTTGCCTCTCCAGGGGTAGTTGATCAGGAGCTCGATGGCGTCGTCGGTAAGCTGCACGGGTGCAGTACGGTAGCGTTCGGCAAAATCAACAGCAAACTTGCGGAATAACAGGGGTATATCTTCTTTGCGTTCGCGCAGGGGAGGCACGCGAATGGGTACGGTATTCAGCCGGTAATACAGATCTTCACGGAATTTATGAAGTTGTGTAAGTTCGAGCAAATCCTTGTTGGTGGCGGCAATCACGCGCACATCCGTTTTCTGTACACGGGATGAGCCCACGCGAATGAATTCGCCGGTTTCCAGCACACGCAACAATCGGGCCTGAGTACCCAGAGGCATTTCCCCGATTTCATCCAGGAAAATGGTGCCACCATTCACCGTTTCAAAATACCCTTTGCGCGAATCCACAGCACCGGTAAATGATCCTTTTTCATGGCCGAATAATTCGGAGTCAATCGTGCCTTCGGGGATGGCTCCGCAGTTGACCGCAATAAATGGATTGTGTTTACGGGCGCTCAGGCTATGGATGATCTGGGAAAATACTTCCTTGCCCACCCCGCTTTCTCCCATGATCAGCACCGTGAGGTCGGTAGGTGCCACCTGCATGGCTACACGCAAGGCGTAGTTTAACGCGGGTGAGTTACCGATGATGCCAAATCGGTTTTTGACGCTTTGTAATTCCACATCGATGCCGGGCATAAGCAAATCGTTTTGTATCAAGAGGATTCATGCAAGCGCATATCCCATTCATCACGCCATGTCGGGCACACATGCTTCTACCACTTCGCCCAGAAGCGTGGCTGCTGTACAGCCGGTAATCCGTACGTTTACATATTGCCCTTTTCGGTAATGCTTTTTCGGGAAAACCACCATTTTATTCTGGTCAGTTCTACCGCACAGATCCTGCTCGCTTCGTTTTGAAGGGCCTTCAATAAGCACCGTACGCACTTTCCCTACTTCCTTCTGCATATTTTTAAGAGCGTGCATGCGTTCCTTTTCCACAATCTCCTGCAGCCTTCGTTTCTTTACTTCAGGAGGCACATCATCTGTGTAACGGCGGGCGGCCAGTGTGCCAGGCCTCTCGGAGTACATGAACATGTAGGCCATGTCGTACGAGCAAATATCCATCAGGCTCAGGGTTTCCTGATGATCGGCTTCGGTTTCAGTACAGAAGCCGGCAATGATATCGGTGGAAAGACCGCAATCGGGCAGTATTTCCCGTATGCGTTGTACTTTTTTCAGGTAACCCTCGCGGGTATAGGTACGATTCATCAGCTGCAGGATGCGCGTACTTCCACTCTGTACGGGTAAATGGATGTATTTGCAAATATTGGGATAACGTGCCATGGTCAGGAGCACTTCATCGGTGATATCTTTGGGATGCGAGGTGCTGAAACGTACCCGCAGCCATGGGCTGATCAGGGCAACCTGTTCGAGCAGCTGGGCGAAGGTGGTAGCTTGCTGACTTTGTGGATCAATCCAGTAATATGAATCCACATTTTGACCCAACAGGGTTACTTCCCTGTATCCCTGATCAAATAATTCGCGGCATTCTCTGATGATGGATTCGGGTGGGCGGCTACGTTCACGCCCTCGCGTGAAGGGTACCACACAGAAGGTGCACATATTATTGCAGCCTCGCATGATGGAAACAAAAGCCGTTACGCCATTGCTGTTCAGTCGTACAGGACTGATATCGGCATAGGTCTCTTCCCGGCTGAGCAGCACATTTACAGCCTTCTGCCCGCTCTCTGCTTCCGCAATCAACGCCGGCAGGCTTCGGTAAGCATCCGGACCTACCACCAGATCCACGAGTTTTTCTTCTTCCAGCAGGCGATGCCTCAGTCTTTCTGCCATGCAACCCAGCACACCCACCAGCATTTCGGGTTTATGTTTTTTAAGGCTTTTAAATTCCTGCAGGCGCTTCCGCACGGTAAGTTCGGCCTTCTCGCGGATGGCGCAGGTGTTAATCAGCACCAGATCTGCCTTAGCCGCATCAGTGGTAAGTCCATATCCCCTTTCCTGAAGAATGGCGGCCACAATCTCACTGTCGTTGAAGTTCATCTGGCAGCCATAGCTCTCGATATAGCATTTCTTCTCCCTTTGCATTTCTTCATGACTGGTGGGTTCCAGGGCAGTACCCTGAAGGCTTTCGTCAAATGCTACGGTCGTCAATCTTCCGTGAAATCTACTCATTGCGATGAAGATAAAGTTTTTTCCGAAGAACAAAATTAGGAAAAACCCGCGATGCCAGTTTGTCAGCAGCCCGGCGTTCGCCATAAAAAAAGAGCAACGCCAGAAAACGTTGCTCTTTTTCAACGGAATAGGAAGGATATGCGCTATTTCAGGGCATCAACACGCGGTTGATGACGTGGATGACGCCGTTCGATTGGTACACATCGGGAATCGTAATCATAGCTTTCTGGCCATGGTCGTCCACTACCCAGATTGATTTCCCTCTTCGCATGAAGCCGAGTTCCTTTCCTTCAACGGTTTTGAGTTTAGCCATTCCATGATGTGCTTTAATCAATTCCAGGAGGGCTTTTTCATCGTATTTCCCGGGCACCACATGATAGGTCAAAACCGTGGTTAGCTTATCCTTGTTTTCTGGTTTCAGCAAATTGTCGACCGTGCCTTTCGGAAGTTGGTCAAATGCTTCGTTGGTTGGAGCAAATACCGTGAAGGGCCCTGGTCCTTCCAGTGTTTCCACCAGTCCTGCAGCTTTTACTGCGGCTACCAGGGTGGTGTGATCTTTTGAGTTCAAGGCATTTTCAATAATGTTTTTTGACGGATACATGGGTGCACCGCCCACCATCACGGTTTTTTCTGACATCGATTGTGCGTTTACCAGCTGAAATGTTGCCAGAAAAAGGATGAGCAGCATCGCCCATTTACTTGTGTGTCGCATGTTTTTGAATTTTTAATGGTTAAAGATGAATGGAACGAATTTTAAAAGCCGGCTTTGAATAAAACATACGATACCATGGCTTTCACGGTTTTGGGTGGATGAAAAAATTTAAACAGATAAATACGGGTGCCTGGACTGACTATTGCTCAATTACACGATAAATGTTGTATCTTTCTTTCGATAGTGGTGATCATGATGATTCGTTCAGGACAATGGTGTATGCGTTGCTTCGCAAATCGGTTCTTCTGTCGGCGATGGCTGTATCTGTTGGTTTTTGTGCTATGCCCGGGTAAGTTTGCTTTTGCACAGTCTACGATGGTGCTGTCGCTCAAGTTGGATGGTACCATCAATCCGGCCACGGCGCAGTATGTGCATCGGGGCATTGAGCAGGCTGTGCAGCAAAGAGCCGATGCTGTGCTCATCCACCTGAACACGCCGGGCGGTTTGCTGGAGTCGACCCGGCAGATCGTGGGGGATATGCTAGATGCACCCTTGCCGGTGATTGTGTATGTTTCTCCGGCTGGCGCTCATGCCGGTTCGGCCGGTGTGTTTGTAACGCTGGCGGCTCATCTGGCGGCCATGGCTCCCGGTACCAATCTGGGTGCCGCTCATCCCGTGAGCATGGGTGAACAGGTGGATAGCGTGATGAATGCAAAAATCACCAATGACGCGGCGGCTTTTATTCGTACCATTGCAGAGAAACGTAATCGAAATTTTTCCTGGGCCGAACAGGCGGTGCGCAATAGTGTGGCCATCACCGAAACCGAGGCCCTGCACGAACATGTCATCGACCTGATTGCCGATCAGGACGCCGATTTGTTGCGAAAAGCCGATGGCAAACGCGTGGTCCTTGCTGGTGGAGATACGATAACCCTGCATACCGCTCATGCTATCTTACAGCCTTTACCCATGACTACAACAGAGGAAATCCTATCCCTGATCAGCGATCCCAATGTGGCTTATGTGCTTTTGTTGCTTGGTATGTTTGGAATTTTGTTTGAGCTGTATAACCCGGGAGGCGTGCTGCCGGGCATCATCGGTGTTATCTGTTTGATTGTTGCTTTTTATGCCATGAATGCTTTGCCGGTCAATTATGCCGGTGTGGGACTCATTATCTTTTCGGTAATATTGTTTGTTCTGGAAATCAAAATCGCGAGCCATGGTGCCTTAGCGCTGGGTGGCATCATTTCTTTGCTTCTGGGTTCAATGATGTTAATCAAGCCTGATTCATCTTTTGATGTGGTTCGCCTCTCGTGGTCTGTGATTTTATTTTCCGTTGTGCTTACTGCAGTTTTCTTTTTCGTGGTCATCGGTATTGGCCTGAAAGCACAACAGTTAAAGCCTGTAACTGGCATTCAGGGCATGATAGGCGAACGGGGTAAAGCGCTTACCGATCTTAGTCCTGCAGGCGATGTGCTGGTACATGGCGAGCGTTGGCATGCCGTTGCCGAGGGTGGTCCGATAGCCGAAGGCGAGATCGTGGAAGTGATACGTGTGGATAACTTAACCTTGCATGTCCGATCTGTTGCTTCATCATTTTAAAACATAAGCGTATGCAATCAATCTCTGTATTCACGTTTGTCATTATCCTGTTCATCGTCCTCATTTTATTTAATGCCATCAAAATATTGAGGGAGTATGAACGTGCTGTAATCTTTCGGTTGGGTCGATTGATTTCAGGTGGCGCGAAGGGACCGGGTATCATTTTTTTGATTCCGGTTATTGATAAAATGGTACGTGTAAGTTTGCGGACCGTGGTGATGGATGTACCTACACAGGATGTGATTACACTGGATAATGTGTCGATAAAAGTAAATGCCGTTGTCTATTTTCGTGTGATTGAACCTGAAAAGGCTATTGTGGAAGTAGAAAATTATTTATTTGCCACATCACAACTTTCACAAACTACGCTTCGCAGCGTCATGGGGCAGTCGGAACTCGATGATATTCTTTCACAACGCGAAAAAATCAACCAGAAATTACAACAAATCATTGATGCACATACGGCACCCTGGGGCATTAAAGTATCGAATGTAGAAGTAAAACAAATTGATCTACCACAGGAAATGCAACGTGCCATGGCCCGACAGGCCGAAGCTGAACGAGAACGTCGTTCGAAAGTGATTGCAGCCGAAGGAGAATATCAAGCATCCCAACGTCTTGCCGATGCAGCGAAGATTCTTAATGAGCAACCCAGTGCGCTGACCTTACGCTATCTGCAAACACTCCGTGAAATCGCCACCGAAAATAATTCAACCACTATCTTTCCCGTACCGATTGATTTACTAAAACCTTTTTTAGAAAAACATGGTGAAGGAAATTCATCTATCTAATCATGAAAAAGCGGAAGAGAAATCAGTTCTCTTCCGCCTTTCGATGCTTTGTTAGCAAAGAATGAAATTAACGCAAACTTGCAAACAGCCCTATTCTACCAAACCAGTTGCTGATATTGTTGATGTCATTTCTGTTATACGGACTATATGCATACCCGGCTTCAAGATGCAAACCTACGGTCTGTGATTTTGTGAAGGGTATCTGTAAACCTACGGCAGGCGACACGGCAAACTTCCAGCGATTATCGCTTTCTTTGTATTCCCCCCACCATTGCTGGTAATCTATATTGTTTATCCCAACGCTCAGTGATACATAAGGTCGAATGAATTTATCTGTTGAGAAGCTGTATTGTCCTGTAGCCATTATAGGTATGGATTCAATCACATGCGTTTGTACGGCCGAAATATCGCTGCCGGGTTGATGATAGATTTGCCTGGGAATTTTTTCATAAAAATCCTGATAGCCGCCGCTTAGGCCCACAGCCCAATTTGTGTTGATAGGATACAACAAAGAAGCATACCAGCCGCGCGGACTTACCTTGCTTACAAAATCATGTGCACTGCCCAATGCGCCTGCTATATTGTAATTCAAACTGAATAATAACGGATGACTATTGGATGCATTTCGATAAGCATATTGATCGTCATCCCGATGATAAGGATGATATTCATGATAATCTCTTGGCGGATAAGGTGGATAAGGTGGATAAAATACCTGGGCGGAAGATGTCATGCTGATGCCTGCTACCAGCATGAAGCTTAATCCGATATATTTTAATGTGTTCATAGCAATCCTCTTTTTCATGGTGAAACAATCGGGTTTAGCTTGTTCTTAAATAAGTGGATTGATCAAAAACGGCCTGTATCTCAGCCTCTACGGCCGATGGGTCATCAACGGCCTCACCCCTGATCTGTGCATTCCAGATCACTTTAATCTGGTTGTTATTTTGAGCAGCATTTTTGAGATCAAGCATATCAATGGTATAATAAGTCTGGCTTACTTGATAAAATTGATAAGTTGGAGGGAAGTAATAACTATATCCATAATATCCCCAGTAAAATGGATCCCAGTAGCCATACAGCGGATTATCCCAGTAACCCGGATAAATGGACACGCCGGTATATAAATTGCTGACCTTAGTTACATTAATGGCCAGATCAGGATTCTGGCTTTTATCTACCAGCACATATCCTCGTAACTCCATCAAGGAAATGATTTTTTGAATTAATGCCTGATCAGCAGGAGTGAGTTCTCTGTTATTGCCCTGTGTATTGCTTACCAGAGCAACTGAATCTACAATACTGAATGTCTTGTAGGTTGAAAAATTTACCGTCGTGTCGTAGTTGGTGATGTAGAGTCGGGTATCATCCAGCGATAAATTGTTGATTGGGTCTTTCTGACAGCCCGTCCACACGCCGGTTAGCCCTGCAAATAGCAGCACAATCAGGCCGGGTGTTTTGAATGTCATACGTATCATAGGCGATTGATTTTAGGTGAAGAATGCATATCGAATAACATCAAATTTTATACTTGTCCGCTTGTTATTTTCAATTTATTAAATCAAAATTGTGTTAAATATGTGTTCGGGATGCTTATGATTTTTATTCACATAGCGTTTCTTTAAAATGTTATCCATCCGTAGATTTGTGCATCTGTAGGTAAGATGTGTGAGCCATTCTAAACGTTGCAAATGATTTTGCATATTTAACACAATGAAGAATAGTCCCTATATCGGTATCATCTTTTCAGTTCTGGTAGTCATATCTGTATTCATGCCATGGGTGTATGTAAGTTCTGCCGGTGGCCTGCTCACGGCGATGGATACCGGAACGAGCAACTTAGGTAAGCCGGGTATTTTGTTTCTTTTTTTTGCTGTATGGATTTTCGTCAACATGGCTATTAACCGGTTGTGGAGCAAACGCGTGAACCTGGTACTGGGAGCGCTACTCATGGCATGGATGGTGAGGAATTATATTTTATTTACCCATTGTGAAGCGGGTATATGTCCGGATAAGCGATGGGGGCTGTATTTGAATGTACTGGCCTGTATAGGCACCTTCATATCCATATTATTTCCGCCCGATGATCCACATCATGACAAAAACGCATAATACCTTAACCGGCAATATGAAAAATGTGGCCTGCCAGCAGAGATGAGCCGGAAACAAAAATCAGCAGAAAAAGCCATCGCCACATGTGGGTTGATGTGGGTGAGACCTGCAAGATGATGCAAAATAGAAAGGCTACTCCCAGCGAGAGCCAGACCGCAGTGGTAGCACCGGTTATCCAGTAGCACACATCCATCAGTACACTGGCGATTAAGCATGCGCTCAGGGTACGGAAGGCCATTCTTCGTGCCAGATGATGAAGTACATACTCATCGTTGATGGTGGTGAGCCGGGGAGCGAAATATTTTTCTTCTTCCCATTCCTGTTTCACCATTGCATGGCTGAGCGACTCGGGCAGGCCCAGGTCGATCAGGTATTGAACAGCCTGCTTGAAGTGATTTTCGTCAAAAGGAGGCTGAGGCCGATGCCATTGTACAAAGCTGCTATAGCTGCCGATGGCCATCAAAATTGCAAAGCCGGTACCTGCTATCAAACCCGTGATCCGAACGATGGATGCAGGCTGGTGAGCTGCTGTAAGTATCATCAACAGGGCAAGTATGAGCCACATGGCTTCAAAAAACGCCATTCTCGCATGGCTATCAAAAGGCAATGTATGGGAAAGCAATCGGTTAAACAGTTGTTTCATCGGGATGTGGGCCCAGAGATAGGTGTTCAAATGCTTTCAGGCTGTCGTCAATAATGGCCAGGCACTCATCTATCTGTTCCCGGGTGATGATCAGGGGCGGAGCCAGCCTGATGCGGTCGCCATGGGTGGGCTTGGCCAGCAGACCACGGTCGCGCATCAGCAAGCATAGATGCCAGGCTGCATCGGGATGGCTGTGGTTGATGACGATAGCATTCAATAGTCCTTTTCCCCGGATTGTCTGTATCCATGGTGAGGAAAGCGCTTGTAATTGTTCCCGGAAATAAGCCCCTATCCGGGCTGCATGCTCGGGTAGGGCTTCATCCAGAATGATTTGTACGGCTTCTCTGGCGATGCGACTGGCCAGCGGATTGCCGCCAAAGGTAGAACCATGTTCACCGGGGCGAATCGTAAGCATCACTTCGTCGTTGGCCAGCACGGCCGATACCGGGAGCATGCCACCCGAAAGGGCCTTACCCAGAATCAACACATCGGGTTTCACCTGTTCGTAATCACAACACAGCATTTTACCGGTTCGGCCCAGACCGGTCTGGATTTCATCGGCAATGAACAATACGCGATGAGACGCACAAATCGCTTTTGCTCTGGATAAATACCCCGGATCGGGTACAATTACGCCGGCTTCGCCCTGGATGGGCTCTACCAGAAAAGCCGCTACATCAGGATCTTCGAGTGCTTTTTCGAGTGCAGGAATATTGTTGTACGGGATGATTACATATCCGGGCATGTAGGGGCCGAAACCATTTTTAGCCTGCGGATCGGTGCTGAACGAAATTACATTCAGCGTACGACCATGAAAATTATTTTCGCATACCACAATTTTAGCTTTTCCATCGGGAACGCCCTTCACTTCATAAGCCCATTTACGGGCCAGCTTCAAGGCTGTTTCAACGGCTTCCACACCCGTATTCATGGGTAATGCCTTATCATAACCGAAGAGCTGGCAAAGATATTGTTCGAATACACCCAGTTGGTCGTTGTAAAATGCTCGAGAAGTAAGTGTAAGTTTCTGGGCCTGATCTACAAGCACTTTCACCAGGCGCGGATGGCAATGTCCCTGATTCAATGCGGAATAGCCCGATAAAAAATCGTAATATTTTTTTCCTTCTACATCCCACACATACACGCCCTGTCCACGGGAAAGCACCACCGGTAAAGGATGATAGTTATGGGCACCGAATTGTTCTTCCAGTTCAATGAAATGGCCCGTGAGCTGGCTGGAGGAGTGCACATCGATCATAATCAACAAAAATACGGATTTTCCATGGTTCTCTGGCATGCGGGTGATTGGCCCTATCGGTTTCAATCCCAACAAAAAAGCCCTGCATGGGGTGCAGGGCTTTTTGCGTATGCGATGTGCGTATTATTTTGCCTTCGGGCTATGGGTTACGCGCAACAAATCAATGTCGAATGCCAGAATTTCATTGGGCTCGATAACCGGTGGCTGTCCTGTGGGTCCGTAGCCAAGTCCCGAAGGGATATAGATGGTAGCTTTAGTACCTTCTTTCATTTGCATAATGGCTTCATCCATCCCCTTCAATACTTGCCCCTGCCCGATGGTGAAGATAAAGGGTTCCAGGGGATGATGCACGATCTGGAAGGAGGTATCCACATTTGAGTCAAACGGTTTGCCATCCAGGCTGCGACCCGTATAATTGATTTGCACCTGATCGCCTGCCTGCGGTACGGGGCCATTACCTTGTTGATGTACGACGATATACACGCCACCGGGAGTTTTGGTGGCTGTAAGATGATTTTTATTCAAATAATCTTCAATTGCTTTCTCATCTTTCTCCAGCTGAGCAGCCTGTTCTTTTTTAAGATCGTCCTGCATTTGCTGAAAGTTCTGAACAGCCAGCAGTTTTACGGCTATTTTCAGGTTATCTCCTTTTTTGATGTAGGGAAAACGGCTGATGTCGGGAATAACGGAATCGGCGGGGATTAAAAATATAGCACTATCGCCAGGAGATAACAGGGCTAGGGCCTCCATGATATCAAAATGTCCCTGTGGCTTCTGCAACTGAATGCGGGTGGGGCCGCCCATTTTGTGTGTATCCATCAACACCGTGTCTCTCACCGATGTGGTGATCTGTAATTTCAAATAATCGCCAATCTGCGGCTTTGGGCCGTTGTGCTTGTCAATAATTTTGTAAGCAATACCACCAGGTGTTTTTTGATAACCGGCCGACTGACAGGCGGCCAGACCGGTCCCGAGCAGCAGACAAACAACGCCTATCCGAAAAGCGGGAACCAGCGCGGTACGGGTGAACCTTTGCATTTTGTAAATCATAAACATGAATATTTCAGTGAATCAGATATTTAATGCGTTTTGCTTCTGAGTGTGATGTATTTTTTTATCCCACCTTACCATAAGGCACTGAAAAATGAAGCGTGCAAATTAGGGGATTTTTCCTGGTTTCAAAACAATCACAGATTTTTTAACGGTTTTTCCAGTATGGATTTATTTTCCTCCAGTGCTCTTTTAAATCGGGCAACCGTAGCTTCCAGCGTTTCAGTTGATCGGCCGCCGGCGGCGTTCAGATGTCCGCCACCGTTAAAATATTTTCTGGCAAATTCATTCACGTCAAAATCGCCTTTGGAACGCAAAGAAATGCGAATTTCCTGATGATTTTCTACCATCAATACGGAAAGTTTAATACCCTGGATAGACAATGGATAATTTACCAGACCTTCTGTATCGCCGCTGCTCAGGTTAAATTTGCGAACGTCGCTGGCTGGCACCGCAATCAATGCGGCATTGTATTCATAAAATATTTCCATTCGATTTGACAACACATAGCCCAGAAAGCGCAGTCGATTTTCCAGAAAATTATCATAAATCGCCTGATGGATGGGCTCATGCCTCAGGCCCTGATCCATGAGATCGGCCACCATTCGATGTACGCGAGCCGAAGTAACGGCAAAACGAAATGACCCGGTATCGGTCATCGTACCCGCATAAATACACTGGGCAATTTCATTGTTGATCAATGCTTTATCGCCCCATCCGGTAATCACTTCATATACCAGCTCGGCCGTGGAGCTGGCCTGTACATCGCTAAGGCCGTATGCAAACACGGGATCGGGTTGCAGATGATGATCGATAATGATTTTCGTGCCCGGGGCCTGAGCTAAAGCTTCGTCGGCAGGTCTTGCCCGATGAAAAGCGTTAAAATCCATGCAGAAGATCAATTCGGCCTTTTGTAGCGATTCAGTCGCCTTTTCCGGTTGGGATTCATAAATGATCACCTCTTTTGTGCCCGGCATCCATTTCAAAAAATCGGGATACAGGGTGGGTGAAATCACTTCAACCTGATGCTGTTTAAGGCGGAAATAGTGAAACAACGCCAGTGATGACCCCATGGCATCTGCATCAGGTTTTTGATGCATGATAATCACAATTTGCCTTGGCCGGGAGAGTAGCGGCAATAATTCCAGAATTGGTTTCATCTTCGTTCCTGGCAAGGTGCGAAGTTCACCATAAATTGCGGAAAAGCAAAATTTCGGCTATGCCAAAAACTGCCTTAGTTTTGCGCTCCAAAACAACGATATGGGCAAACAGACCTTTACGATGATCAAACCCGATGCCTTTGCAAAGGGCTACACGGGAGCTATTCTGGCAAAGATTCAGGAAGCGGGTTTCCGGATTGTGGCATTAAAACTTACCCGACTGACGGCTGAAAAAGCAGCCGCATTTTACGCTGTGCATCGCGAACGACCATTTTACCAGAGCCTGGTTGAATTTATGAGCAGCGGGCCTGTGGTGGCTGCTATTCTGGAGAAAGATAATGCTGTAGAGGATTTTCGCAAGCTCATCGGAGCCACGGATCCTTCCAGAGCCGAACCGGGTACCATTCGTAAGCTATATGCCGAATCGGTGGAACGCAATGCGATTCATGGTTCTGATTCCGATGAAAATGCCCGCATCGAAAGTGATTTTTTCTTTTCCGCGCTGGAAAGGGTTTAACGAAGGCAGTTATCAGCACCTTAGCAATACCCCCCCCGGAAAAGATAGGAGGTGCTAATCATCGGTCAGCAGCTTGGTTTTCCACTTAGCATCGGGAAGCTGACAGACATGGTATTTTCCAAACCAAGCGTATCGATGTCGGCTTATGAAAAGATACACAGCATCTCTCAGTCTGCGCGGAATCAGATAAGCGATGCTAAGTAAGCGCCATCCGCCGCAGAGATATCTGCAAATTTGCAAGATGGCTGAACTATATACATACCATGTTCCTGAGGCCCACAGCAAAATAGAGGGCTCTACACGAGCAGGAAGTGGATGCTGAATCATAAAGCTTTCGGCGAAAGCAGATTGCAGGGGACAAATGCGAAATTTATCTCTGCAGTCGGCTTTCAATACCATCGCCATGGCACGTGAACAAAGCACGCATACGCCGTCGTAAAAAATAATGAAATGCCCTGTAGCAGGCCGATTCATTGCTTTTCCACAATTTTCAGATACAATTGCTCGCGTAATTCTTCGAGGGTTACGTTCTGGTATAATTTACCGGCTTTAGCGTATGAAATGGTGCCACGTTCTTCTGACACCACAATGGCCAGTGCATCACTGTGTTCCGTAGCGCCTACGGCCGAACGGTGACGCAGCCCGATTCGTGGGGGCAGGTCGGGGTTTTCGGATACGGGTAATACCACTTTCGCCGCCACAATCCGATTGTTAGCTATAATCACGGCCCCATCGTGCAGTGGACTCCCTTTTTTGAAAATGCTTTCCAGCAATCGGGCCGAAATATGCCCGTCAATCGACACGCCCGTAGTAGTATCGAAACGCAATTTATAGGTATTGGTAATCACAATTAAAGCACCCGTATAAGAATTGGCCATGTTTTCCACGGCAGTAAGGATAAATTGAATGATATGTTCTTCTTCATCTGCTTCTTTAATTGGTTTAAAGATTCGCCAGGGAAATTTCTTTAAAAAACCTTCCCTTGCAAAAGGTGTATTTTTTCCAATCATCAGCAAGAACCTGCGGATTTCGGGCTGGAAAATGATGATCAAAGCAATGACACCCACGTTCAACAGGCTCTGAAAGATATCCGTCAGCAGCGGCATTTGCAGATAACGCACCAGCAGGAAAGTGAGATAAACCACAACAAGTCCGAGCAGGATGTAGAAAGCAAGGCTCCCCCTGAGCAATCGATACAATTCATAAATAAGAAAGATTACAATGAGTACATCCAGGATGTTTAAAATCCTCAGTTGTTCGCCAAATAGATGAATGGACCAGTTCATCAAATCCTTTATTTGCGAATGTAGGAAATTCTGTTCAGCATTCATGATAATAGCGCCAGAGGCGTATCACCTCGCTGGCCTCGCGCACATCGTGCACACGTAAGATAGCAGCGCCCTGTTCAAGCGCCAGCATATGCAGGGCAGTAGTACCATTCAGGGCCTGTTCGGGTGTGGTTTCCAGCAATCGATAAATCATCGATTTTCTCGAAAGCCCTACCAGCAAGGGAAGACCCAGCGCATGGAATACATGCAGATGCCGCAGCAACAGGTAATTATGCTGCAGGTTTTTTCCAAAACCAAAACCTGGATCGATGATCAGATCATGAATTCCCGCTTGCCTGCACATCGCTACTTTTTCAATAAAAAAGGCGGTAATCTCATCCACCACATCATCATAGTGAGGTTGTATTTGCATGGTAGCCGGTGTGCCCTGCATATGCATGATTACATAAGGCACGCCAAGCATGGCCACAGTTGCCATCATATCGGGATCCATACGGCCTGCACTGATATCGTTGACCAGGTCAACGCCGGCTTCCACCGCCCTGCGTGCAACAGAAGCATAATAGGTGTCAACGGAAAGATAAGCCTCAGCAAAATGTTTTTTTATTGCCAGGATAGCAGGCTGCAGGCGCCTCCATTCTTCCTCGGCATGAACAGGTGTTGCGCCGGGCCGGGTACTCTGTGCACCCAGGTCAAGAAAAGTAGCGCCCTGCTGAAGCATGGTTTCTGCTGTACGCAGGATGTCGTCCAGTTGCATGTGCCGACTGCCGGCGTAAAATGAATCTTCGGTGAGATTGATGATCCCCATAATCAATGGCTGATCAACAACCAGCAATCGACCTGCACAGTTAAGTGTCCAGATATTGCGGAAAGCTTTATTTTTGGGCATATAAGCAATCATGTAGCATTCATTTTGCAAGTTTAACTTTTCATCTGCATTCAAAAGTCATGGCTGAGCAAGAACACACTTCAAAACAATATGATCGCGTAATTGCTGATTGCCGGAAGGTGTATCTGGAAAAGATTCAGCAGTATGGTACCTCGTGGCGCGTATTACGCACGATTTCGATTGCCGATCAGATTTACATTAAAGCCTATCGCATTCGTACCATTCAGGAAAAGCAACAACAACAAATCCCGGAAAGTTTGTCGCATGAATGGGTGGCAATGGTGAATTATGGTATCATTGCCCTGATTCAATTTAAATTAAAAGCTGATGAACGCCTGGATCTTCCTGAAGCAGAAGCACTCGCTTATTACGATGACTCAGTAAAGGAAACCAGAGATTTGATGTTGAAAAAAAACCATGATTACGGAGAAGCCTGGCGGGAGATGAGCCTGGAGTCGCTGATAGACCTGATTCTTACCAAGTTGCTGCGTATCAGGCAAATGCTCAGGATTCCGGATTCATCCCATGTTGAACCGGAAATCTATTCCAATTTCCAGGATATCGTCAATTATGCTGTATTCGGATTGATTAAACAAATGGAAGCGCATGAAACATAAACTATTGTGGATTGCCCGTTTTCTGGTAGGGATTTTATTTATATTCTCTGGATTGGTCAAGGCCAATGATCCGCTTGGACTGTCGTACAAAATGCAGGAATTTTTTGTAGCCCTGCACGTCCCTTTTTTAAATCCGCTTAGCAATGCTTTAAGTGTGGTGTTGATTCTCATCGAAACCCTTTCGGGTGTGGCCATCCTGCTGGGTTATCGGGCACGCATTTTTGCTACTTTATTGTTGTTGTTTATCGTGTTGTTTACCTTTTTAACTGGATTTGCATGGTTTACCGGAAAAGTGCAGGAATGCGGATGCTTTGGCGATTGTCTCCCCATTAGCGATGCTGCTACGTTCTGGAAGGATGTATTTTTGCTTGTATTGATTGTGTTTATATTCCTAGAAAGAAAACAGATTCAACCGGTATGGCAACACCTGAGCGGGCCTTTGACCTGGTTTGCGGGCTTGAGTGTAATTGCATTGCAGGCTTATGTATTGCGGCATCTACCTATTGTCGATTGCTTGCCTTATGCGGTCGGGAAAAATATTCTGCAGGAAATGCAGCCTCCGCCAGGTTCCGTTCCCGATCAATATGAAACCATGTTGATTTATGAAAAAGATGGTGTGGAAAAAAAATTTACCGAAGATGATTTTCCCTGGCAGGATACCAGCTGGCATTTTGTACGTCGCGAAACCCGATTGGTTCGGAAAGGCAATGCCACACCACTCATTCAGGATTTTTCTTTAAAAACCCAGCAGGGTGAAGATATCACACAACAGGTATTACGTGATACCACGCCTGTATTGTTGTTTATTGTCAATCATCCATCCAGAGCGCATTTCGGATGGGAGCATGCCGTGCAGGCTTTACAAAGGTTTGTCGATGAGCATTCCATTAAATTATATGGCGTGAGTTCCTCATCCCGGATAATGAGTTTTGCTGCACAACATCAACTCCAATTTCCTTTTTTGATGGCCGATGTAACGGTGCTGAAAACTATGGCGCGTACCGATCCCTGTATGCTGTTATTGAAACAGGGCGTGGTGAAAGGCAAATGGTCGTATCTGGATATTCCCGACAGTACGCAACTTTCGCGTTTGCTCAACGAATGATTACTTCTTCGATCAGGGCTTCTTCTAATGCATCGTTGAACAGTTG
>ERZ795042.802-NODE-802-length-22731-cov-3939.118010_pt1 | contig 22731 bp, 11 predicted proteins | sample MGYA00375126_ERZ795042 | MGnify/ENA primary metagenome ERZ795042 (study PRJEB30171, sample SAMN05518105) | compost metagenome | isolation source: Feedstock adapted compost from Newby Island compost facility, Milpitas, CA | place: USA:Newby Island compost...
ACGCCAAACCGCTCCGATAAAGCTTTCAACGCCTGTACTACAGACGAGTGAAGCGGTATGCCCAGCTCCCTGCGTTGGGCTTCCATCATACGTTCAGGATCGCCGGGAACTTTCACGGGCTCAGCAGCATCCAGCGGCCGGGCTGCACGAAACCGACGAATCCAGCTATCGATATGGGTTTTGAATGCCTCCGCAGGCCGGAATGCATCAATGCGCAAAGCTCCAAAGAAATGGCCAATACCTGCTGCGCCCGGGGGTGCATCCTGCGGCAAGGGTAGAAAATGAACGAAGGGAGGAACCCATGGGCCAAAGCCCGCTCCCGGCAAAACGCCCGATAGAATATCGACAAGGGCCGACAGGCAATATCCCTTATGGCTGCCCGTTTCCAGTCGGCTCCCCAGGGGCAGCAATGCACCGCCCTGCTGCAGGGCAAAAGGATCGCGCGTAGGCCGGCCACTGGCATCCTGTATCCAGCCTTCCGGCGCCAGTGCATGCTTGCGTTGTAAGATTTCCAGCTTGCCATTTGCCGCTGCAGAAGTAGCCATATCGATAACAATCGGCGGCTCATCGCCCGCGGGAATGGCCACTGCAATGGGATTGGTTCCCAGCATACGTTCCACAGATAAAGCAGGGGCTACCAGTGGACTGGCATTGGTGAGGGCTATGCCAATCATCTCTTCCTCCAGAGCCAGCATGGCATGATAGCCGGCAATACCGAAGTGGTTTGAATTCCGTACGGCCACCCAGCCCGAGCCCACCTGCCGGGCTTTCTGGATCGCTACCCGCATGGCAAAGGGAGCCACCAGCAATCCCAACCCTCGATCGCCATCTATCCATGCGGTGGAAGGCGTTTCATGGACAACAAACGGCCGAGCATCCACACGAATACGCCCCGCCTCCCAGAGGCGCACATAACCCGACAAACGCGCCAGCCCATGCGAATCTATTCCCCGTAAATCAGCCTTCAACAATACATCAGCGGCCAACCTCGCCTGCGGCTCATCATAACCCATCCGCTGAAAAATATCAGCACAGAATGCCTGTAAATCGCCTACCGCAAATGTTTGATCCATGGAATCTTCTGTGAAGCGAAGAAATCAATCTTTTCCGCGAACATCATCGGCTACCTTCACTTAAGCCTGCGCTGCCGGCCCGCCAAAATTCATGGGAATGGTCACTGGATCCTGATCTTGAATGACGCCATGCACCGCTTCATATTTTTTGATGTTATCAGCCAGTGCTTTTAGAAGGCGCTTGGCATGCTGAGGGGTAACAATAATCCTCGATTTTACGCGGGCCTTGGGCATGCCGGGCATCACCGTTATGAAATCCAGGACAAACTCGGCGTTGGAATGCGTAATCACAGCCAGGTTAGCATAAATGCCCTCGGCCATGTCTTCACTCAGCTCTATATTCAGCTGATTCTGATTTTCTGGTTGCTGACTCATGCTGCAAAGTTTCTTCTGCCAGCAAAGGTAGCAATTCCTGAAAAGCCGATCATGGAAATTATACCAGCTCGACATCCGTATGGTTATTTAAAAATTTTTCCGGGCAGGACACCACAGGATAGTTGTAAAGTCAGGACACCCTACCTTTACCTGACCTAATATCAGCAGGATATGATATCTGGTTTTATGGGTAAATGAGTTCATCCAACAAGCGCTCCGGCTCATTCCTGGCTGGAGCTTTCTTATATCTTGAAAACCTTAACGAAAGCGCTCGGTTTTGTATTTTTTGCACGTAAGCTATTGAATAAACTGATAAGGATTCGCATATGCAAGTAATCTTAGGTGTTATTCTGCATTTCATCGGCGGCTTTGCTTCAGGCAGTTTTTACATGCCGTTCAAAAAAGTACGCAAATGGGCCTGGGAAAACTACTGGTTAGTGGGTGGATTCTTCTCCTGGCTGATCGTTCCCACCCTTGCAGCCTGGCTCACCGTACCCCACTTCGGGGCCATCATCCGCGCCACTTCCGCCGATACCAAATTCTGGACTTACCTGATGGGCGTGCTCTGGGGCATCGGTGGATTAACGTACGGACTCGGTGTACGCTATCTGGGCATGTCGCTCGGTAATTCGGTGATCTTAGGACTTACCGCAACATTCGGAGCCTTACTGCCTTCGGTGTATTACGATTTCGTACCGCACGATGGCAAGGTTACTTTTACCATGTTACTGGATAATGCCTGGGGGCAATGGGTGCTGGCTGGTGTGGTCGTCTGCCTGGTGGGCATTTATCTCTGCGGCAAAGCGGGCTTGATGAAGGAAAAAGATTTTAAAGGGCATGCCCCGGTGGATGAACTTTCCGCTGAAAGCAAAGAAGAATTCAGCATCGGCAAAGGATTGATCGTGGCTATCATCTCGGGCGTGCTCAGCGCCTGCTTCAACTATGGTATTGAAGCCGGCACACCCATGGCACAACGCGCTGTGCAAATGGGCACCAATCCTCTGTTTCAAAATAATGTCACCTATATCGTATTGCTCTGGGGCGGACTTACCACTAATTTCATCTGGTGCATCATCCTGCATATCAAAAACCACACGTTTGGTGATTATATCGATGCCAAAACCCCTCTAGCCAACAATTACCTGTTTGCTGCGCTGGCCGGCACCACCTGGTTTCTGCAATTCTTTTTCTACGGCATGGGCGAAAGCAAGCTGGGCAACGGCGCCAGCTCCTGGATCCTGCACATGGCTTTTATCATCCTCACCGCCAACATGTGGGGACTGGTATTAAAAGAATGGAAAGGTGTCAATCGCAAAACTTTATATACCATTATTGCTGGAATTGCCGCCATCTTCATCGCCATCATGCTGGTAGGTATTGGTAATGCACTGAAACCCGCATAAAATTTCCTGATATGAAACGATTGGGATTTACCATGCAGCTGAAGCCTGGATATGCCGATGAATATAAAAAACGCCACGATGCCATCTGGCCCGAATTAAAGCAATTACTGAAAGAAAGCGGTATTCATCACTACGGCATTTATCTTGATGCGGCAACGCATACCTTATTTGCCACGCTGGAAATAGAAGAAGAAAGTCGATATGCCGCCCTGCCTCAACATCCCTTGATGCAGCGATGGTGGGCTTATATGGCCGACATCATGGAAACGCATCCCGATCATTCACCCATCAGTACGCCCTTGAAAGAAATGTTTTATCTGGAATGATGGCCTTTGTAAGATACGGATGGTATGTTGTTTCGCTGTGGATATGCTTCTCTGCAGCAGCCCAGGAGCGGTTCAATCGAAAACCCTGGGTACAACGCCACAATGTACATATCCAGGCATTTGACTCGCTTTCTTCACTCACACTGGGGAATGGTCATTTTGCTTTTACAGTAGATATCACGGGATTACAAAGCTTTCCCGATGCCTACGCTCATGGCATTCCACTGGGCACGATGTCAGACTGGGCATGGCATAGCTTTCCGAATGACAGCAATTACACCATAAAGGATGTGATCCAATGGCTGCCCAGTTGCCAGCACCGACCAATTCCGTATGCAATGCAATTTGACACGGGAAGGGCTGCCCGGGCAGCCAATTATCTACGTGCCAATCCGCAACGTATCCATCTGGGATTATTCGGCCTGCATCTATACGATTCTACGCATCAACACATCAATGTTTCGCAAATACATCATCTCGATGAAGTATTGGATATGTGGGAAGGAAAAATAGCAAGTCGCTTTACTATACAGCATACCCCGGTTGAAGTCACCACATATTGCCATCAGAAAAAAGATGTTATTGCAACAGAAATTATTACACCTCTATGGCGAAAACATCAGATCGAGCTCTATATTCATCTACCCTATCCTAACCCACAGGCCGTTTCTCCAGGATATGATACCGGACATGCAAAAGATTATACCACAGCAATCGTACGTCGGTCATCCCGGGAATTGGTATTAAAAGAACAAATCGACACCACCGTTTATTATGTGTATTTGAAAACGGCACAACCTGCACGTTTTACGCAGCATCGGCCCCACACCTGGACCATGATACCCATACAGCCGACAGATACATTCCAATGCAGTGTATGGTTTACCCCCGTATTATCGGCCGAACCTGTTCCTAATTTTAAAGAAACAGCTGCCAGCAGTCAGAAAGGTTGGGCAGCATACTGGAATAAAGGTGGATATATTGATTTCTCCGGGTGCAAAGATCCACGAGCATTTGAGCTGGAAAGAAGAATGATTACTTCCCTTTACCTCACGCGTACGCAATGTGCTGGTGATTATCCTCCTCAGGAAACTGGCCTTACATATAACAGCTGGTATGGCAAATTTCATTTAGAAATGTACTGGTGGCATATCCTTCACTTTGCTTTATGGGGGCATCCGGAAATCGTGGAACGAAGTCTGAAATGGTTTGCCAAAGTATTACCTGAAGCACAGCATACGGCAATGATACAAGGATTTAAAGGTGCAAGATGGCAGAAAATGACTGATCCTTCAGGTAATAGATCTCCTTCCAGTGTAGGCGAATTATTGATCTGGCAACAACCACACATGATTTATCTGGCTGAAATATTATATCGAGTTACACATGATACCCAAATTTTACATAAATATCAAAATCTGGTGTTTGAAACGGCTGATTTCATGGCTTCTTTCGCACATTTCGATTCAACAGATGGTTTTTATCATCTCTGTCATCCATTAATTCCAGCACAAGAAATCTTCCATGCAGAACAAACCGATGACCCATCATTTGAGATAGCTTACTGGTATATCGGCCTACGCATTGCCCAGGAATGGAGGAAAAGATTACATCTTCCCCCCAAAGCAAGCTGGCAAGTTGTAATAGATAACTTAGCTCAGCTTCCGGTGCAAGACAGCTTGTATCTTCCTGAAGCACACGCCACAGAAGCTTATACAAATGATGTATTTCGACGCGATCACCCCATTGTGCTGGGCATTCTGGGTATGTTACCACAGACTAAAATGGTGAATCTGAACATTATGAATCATACTTTCAATGAAGTGATGAAAAAGTGGAATTGGCAAACAACCTGGGGATGGGACTTTCCCATGATGGCCATGACCGCCACCCGTCTGGATAGGCCCGAAGACGCCATTCGTGCTTTGTTTATGCCTGTACAGAAAAATACCTATTTGATAAATGGACATAACTATCAGGATCAACGATTACGAATCTATCTGCCCGGTAATGGCGGCTTGTTAACTGCACTGGCATTGATGGCAGCGGGATGGGATGGTTGCACGATATCCTGTCCGGGCTTTCCACACAATGGGAAATGGCATATTCGATGGGGCGGTTTGCACCCCATGTTGTAAAAATATAATCGAGAATTTTTTCAGAGATAAATCCATCCATCATGAAAAAGATTACCGGATATCTTTCGCTTATCTGTATAATCGCCACATCCAGGCCTTTGCATACTTTCTCACAGCCTTATGTTATTCCCACCCATCTCCGCTGTGAATATCTGGATAATCCGCTGGCGGTGAACAGCACGCATCCGCGATTGAGCTGGGAAATACAATCCAGTGGCCGCAATGTGAAACAGGTGGCTTATCGCATCCTGGTGGCGAGCTCACCGGAAAAACTCAATCGCAATGAAGGCGATATGTGGGATTCAAAAAAAGTGATGTCCGATCAAACGGTGGGTGTTCCTTATCAGGGTATTCCCCTGCAAAGCCGCATCAGCTGCTACTGGAAAGTGAAGGTATGGACCAACGACGGACATGAATCGGACTGGAGTGAGCCCGCGCACTGGAGTGAAGGACTGCTGCATGCGGCCGACTGGTATGCGCGATGGATTGGACTGGATACCTTCTTCAGCTGGGATCGCCCGCACGATGTGCACACGCGCCTTTCCGCCCGTTACCTGCGAAAAGAATTTACCATCGATGAGCCCATACAATCTGCAAAAATCTACATCAGCGGACTGGGCATTTATCAGCTATTCATCAACGGTAAAAAAGTAGGCCGAGAAGAGCTGTCGCCCGACCCTACGGAGTATGAAAAAAGAATCTTCTACAACACATTCGATATCACGCCTTATCTGCATTCCGGAAAAAATGCCATCGGTGTGATTCTGGGCAATGGTCGTTTCTTCACCATGCGCTGGGGCAAATCGCCCATTCCTCCAATCACCAATTATGGATATCCCAAAATGATTGCCCAGATAGAAATACTGCATCGCGATGGCTCCATGCAAATGGTAACCAGCGATACCACCTGGCGAATTACGGCCGACGGTCCTATTCGATCCAATAACGAATACGACGGTGAAGATTATGATGCTACCCGCGAATTAACCGGATGGAATGAAGCAGGATACGATGACCATCACTGGCTGCACGCACAACTTACGCAGCCTCCATGCGATCATCTACAAGCCCAGATGGATCCCCTGATCACCATCATGGATACCCTTCATCCTAAAGCTATCTACCAGATTGCTCCAGGAAAATATATTTACGATATGGGGCAAAACATGGTGGGATGGGTGCAAATCCATATTCCTGAAGGAAAAGCGGGCGATACGGTGACTTTACGTTTTGCCGAACGATTAAATCCTGATACGACCTTATACACGGCCAACTTACGCTCGGCCGAAGCCACGGATCACTACATCATGAAAGCAGGCGATCAAAGCTGGGAACCTCATTTTACTTATCATGGTTTCCGCTACGTAGAGCTCACCGGATATCCCGGCAGGCCCGATTTATCGACTATCGTGGGTAAAGTAGTATATGATGATTTGCCTGTAACCGGATATTTTCAAACATCCAATCCTTTATTGAATCAAATTTATCACAATGCTTTCTGGGGCATTCGTGGGAATTACCGGGGCATGCCTACGGATTGTCCGCAACGCGATGAGCGCATGGGCTGGCTGGGCGATAGAGCTGAGGGTTCGTATGGCGAAAGCTTTATTTTCGATAACAATACGCTATATGCCAAATGGTTGCAGGATATTGAAGATGCACAACGGGAAAGTGGAAGCATCCCCGATGTAGCGCCCACCTACTGGAAAGTGTATAGCGATAACATGACCTGGCCGGGTGCTTATCCCATCATCACCCACATGTTGTATCATCAGTTTGCGAATGAAAGGCCCATCATCCAGCATTATGCATCTATCAAGAAATGGCTGCATTACATGCGTTCACGGTATATGAAAGACGGTATCATCACAAAAGATACGTATGGCGACTGGTGCATGCCTCCGGAAAATCCTGAACTCATCCATTCCAAAGATTCATCGCGTATAACACCCGGCGCATTATTATCCACAGCGTTTTATTATCATATTTTGACACTCATGGAAGGATTTGCTTCGCTGCAACATCTTAGCGACGATTCCATGCAATTTGCTCGTGAAGCAGCTCGCGTAAAAGCCGCATTTAATCAACATTTCTTGAATACGCAGCTGGATGAATATGCCAACAATACGGCTACGGCCAACATCTTCGCGCTGGCTTTTCATCTGGCGCCGGATTCTATCAGACATGCCGTGTTTGCACATATCATCGAAAAAACGGAAAAAGATTTCGACGGACATATCAGCGTGGGATTGGTGGGTGCCCAGCAATTCATGCGTACACTCACGCGTAACGGAAGAGCCGATCTGGCTTATCAGATTGCTACCAACACCACTTATCCCAGCTGGGGATATATGGTGGAAAATGGGGCTACCACGATATGGGAGCTCTGGAATGGTAACACGGCCAATCCTGCTATGAATTCAGGGAATCATGTCATGCTCCTGGGCGACCTGATCGTGTGGATGTACGAAGATCTGGGCGGTATTCGCAGCGACGAAATAAACGTCGGATTTAAGAAGATCATCATGAAGCCGCATGTAGTGAAGGGATTAAACTGGGTGAAATGCCATTATCATTCCGTGCGTGGCTTAATCGAAAGCAACTGGAAAAAGAACGGCAACATCTTGAACTGGGACATCACTATTCCGGCCAACACGGAAGCTGAGGTGTATCTGCCAGCCGCTCAGGCCACTCAGGTGCGGATAGATAATCAACCTTTATCGGCGGAAAAAAGCCTGTCATTTACATCTGCACAGGGCCGGATCAAATTGCATCTGGGATCAGGAACTTATCATTTCACGATCAATCATTTTCAGGAAGAATAAAATCAAATGAGAAAAGATGGCACGCATGAAGCTGGGCTATGATCCGAGATATCCCTCGGTGGACGACCTGAGACGGAAAGCGAAAAAACGCATACCTGGATTTGCTTTTGATTATGTAGATGGGGGATGCAATGAAGAAATCAATCTGCATAAGAATACCGCAGAACTCCGCGCCATTGAGCTGATGCCGAAGTATATCCAGCCATTTAACGGAGCCAGTCTGCAGGTCTCGCTTTTCGGACAAACGTATCAGGCCCCGTTTGGCATAGCGCCGGTGGGATTGCAGGGCTTGATCTGGCCGGGCGCCCCGCAAATCTTAGCCAGAGCGGCATTTCATCATCAGATTCCTTTTGTGCTGAGCACCGTGAGCACGGCTACCATTGAGGAAATAGCCGCTATCACCGAAGGGCAGGCCTGGTTTCAGCTTTATCATCCGGTTGAAGATACCCTGCGCGATCAACTGCTGCAACGGGCTGCCGATGCGGGTTATCAGGTGCTGGTGATCCTGGCCGACGTGCCCACCTTCGGCTATCGGAATAAAGAAATCAAAAATGGGCTGGCCATGCCTCCCCGCATGACCTGGCGGAACATCCGGCAAATCATCGGTCGCCCGCACTGGGCTATCGAGACGCTGCTGCACGGGCAACCCCGTTTTCAGACCATGCTGCCCTACATTCCTAAAGGATTGAATATGCATCATCTGGGCCTGTTCATGAACCGTACATTCAACGGCCGGCTTACTGTAGAAAAGCTGCAAAGGCTGCGTGATATATGGAAACGCAAACTGGTGATTAAAGGGCTGGCCCATCCCGAAGATGTGGAGACCTGCATTCAGATTGGACTGGATGGCATCATTGTTTCCAATCACGGGGGACGCCAGCTGGATGCGGGCCCATCATCGATACATAGTCTGCAGGAGATCGTTCCCCGCTTTAAAAACCGGATTACAATCATGATGGACAGCGGCATTCGCTCGGGGCCCGATATAGCCCGCGCGCTGGCCTCCGGGGCCGAATTTGTATTTCTGGGACGGACATTCATGTATGGTGTAGCGGCTCTGGGCAAAAAAGGTGGCGAACACACCATCGTCATTCTCAAGCGACAGCTTCAGCAGATCATGGAACAACTGGGTTGCGAAAAAATCACGGATTTACAGCAAAGGGTGATTCAATAGATCAATGGGGGCAGGGACATATTAAATTCTTTTGAAAAAATGTTAACCCCCTCACTCGACCAGCACAGTACAGGACAGAGCAGGACACCACAGGATAGTTGAATAAAAAAATGCCCCTACTTTAGCCCGACTGCTTGCTGATTGTATTATTCACTTAAACTCCTTATGCCATGTGTAAACATTTTCCAGGAAAAGCTCTACTAATAAGTTGTTGCGGAGCTTTACTTTTATTTTGCCTTCATATTCAATCGGTTGCACAAAATCTGCAGGTCATTTCAGGTATAGTCACTGACTCGGCTACCGGAAAACCTTTACCGGGGGTAACCGTCGTGGAAGTGGGTACTAACCACGGAACAGTCACTGACGCACAGGGGCAATATCGGCTGTCGATTTCCGGATCTGCTGCCCGACTGAGGTTTAGTTATATCGGATATCGAAGTAAAATTGTTCCGATAGAAAATGGGCTTACCCATTTGAATATTGGATTAACCAGCAGCAACACCAGTCTGAACGAATTGGTAGTCATTGGCTACGGCTCACAAAAGAAAGCAGATGTAACAGGCGCTGTTGCCCAGCTTAACGCCAATCGAATCGAGGAACGACCCATTTCCAGGCTTGAGCAGGCCATGCAGGGACAACTGGCCGGGGTTCAGGTAAGGGCAACTACAGGCCAACCTGGTGCAGCTCTGCAAATTCGAATAAGAGGCACAGCCTCTATCTCAGCCGGTAATGACCCTCTTTATGTGGTAGATGGTATTCCCGTTTCAGACCTGGGTGATCTGAATCCTGAAGACATTGCTTCTATCGAAGTACTCAAAGATGCTGCATCTTCTGCTATTTATGGTTCACGCGGTGCTAATGGAGTCGTGCTGATTACTACCAAAAAGGGGCTGGCCGGACGAACACGATTTACTTTAAACGCTTATACGGGTATTCAACAACTCGCTAAAAAAATGGACTTGCTATCACCCCAGGAATGGATTGACCTGGCCAGACAAATTGAAGATTCAAACTGGGTTAAATTGGGAATACAACGAGGAAAAAACTATCAGGCCAGTGATCCCATCTGGTTTAGACAGCAAGAGTTAGGTGTACAGCAAAATGCCACCTATATACCCGATTCTCGATGGGCCTATGGCACAGATAGCCTTGCTTTCATAGACTGGCAAGATGCGTTTTATCGAAAAGCGCCTATGTCTGACGTGCAACTGACCGCATCCGGTGGAACAACCAACTTTACTTATCGCCTCTCTGGAAATTACCTTGATCAGGAAGGGATTGCAGTGTATACCGACTATAAGCTGGCCAGTGTACGTGCAAATTTCGAAGGGCAAATGGCCAGATTCCTTAAAGTAGGATTGGAAATCGCTCCTTCCTATTCCTGGTTAAACGGTGGTGAAGTGGATGGGAAAGACAACCAATCGCATCACGTTCTGGCCATGGTGCCCGTGGCTGAAAAAGATGCTGGGATTAATACAGGCGTTGCTCCATACAGTCGGTATTACTGGGCCGGGTCCACACAGAGTCCTGTTGCGTATGAACGTGCTACTACCGATCAACAAAACCGTCTCAGACTGCTCTCCAATATGTATGTACTCGCAAATCTATATAAAGGCCTTGATCTAAAAATCACAGGGGCATGGAATGCTGATATGCAATTTCACAAAGTGTATCATCCAACCCTCGGGGTAGGACAAACTCCCGGTTCGGCTAGTTCTGGAAGTTATTCAACAGCTAATGCTCAATATTATCTTTTTGAATCATTGTTGACATACAACCATTCATTTGGTGGACATAATATTAATTTGCTAGCTGGTTATACTGCTGAAGAAACCATCGGTACGAATTCCGGACAGAGTCATCGCCTATTCGCCAACGATGAATTGACTACTTTGAATAATGCCACATCTACTGTTACTTCATCAACTACTTCAGAATATAAGGAAACTTTGCTCTCGTACCTCGGCAGAATCCTGTACAACTATAAAGACAAGTACCTGGCTTCTGTAGCGTTCCGGAGAGACGGCTCTTCAAAATTTGGAGCTAATAACAAATGGGGTAATTTCCCATCCTTTTCGCTGGGTTGGAATGTGGCACAGGAAAACTTTATGCATGCCATACCCTGGATTAACGTATTGAAATTGCGCTATAGCTGGGGTATGAACGGAAACAACAGCATTCCTAACTACCTGGCTTATGGTGGAATCAGCGCAGCAAATTATTCATTTAATGGAGCACTTGTCAATGGATACGTTCCCAGCTCATTATCTAATCCCGACTTACACTGGGAAAAAACCCGCTCTTCAAACTATGGAGCCGATATCAGTGTAATAAACAATCGTATTTCTTTGTCTATTGATCATTACGATAAACTTACAACCGATTTGTTATTGAATGTTCCTGTCGCTCTGGCCACGGGCTTTTCATCAGGATGGGTAAACATTGGACATGTGCAGAATAAAGGATGGGAATTTGAATTAAATACACGAAATCTTACCGGGCAATTACAATGGCAAACGAGTTTCAACATTGGATTTAATCACAACAAAGTCTTAGCACTTGGACAAGGTAATGCACCTATCCACACCGGATTCAGCAATCTTACCCAGATCATCGAAGTAGGCCAGCCTCTCAATGCGTTCTACCTCTATGATGCCATCGGCGTATATACGAACGATGCCGATCTGAAGGCAAGTCCACATATGTCAACCAACATCGTGGGTGATGTAAAATATAAAGATGTAAATGGTGATGGAATTATCGACGCAAATGACCGTACGATTATGGGATATCCTGATCCCACTTATTCCTGGGGCATCTATAATACCTTCAGCTACAAAGGTGTCGATTTATCTTTCTTAATTCAGGGATCGGGCGGGAATAAAGTATATGAACTTATCGGACGTGCTATCGACCGGCCATCCATGGGATTCACACAAAATGCACTTGGCCGCTGGCGTAACCGATGGCGTTCACCTTCCCAGCCTGGAGATGGACACACGCCTCGAATCGATGGTACCACGGGCGGATTCTATGACTCCAGGTGGCTCTATGATGCTACTTACGCCAGATTCAAAAACCTGACAATCGGATACACCTTTCCACATCAATTTATTAAAGGAGTGGATAATGCCAGAATATACTTCAGTGCAGAAAACATATTTTATATCATCAACCGGGATTATGGTGGATATAGCCCCGAAGCTTTGAATACATCGGGTGGCGACTATGGTTCTTATCCGGATGCAAAAACATTTATGTTAGGCATTAACCTTAGTTTTTAACCTAAAACACATGAAACCATGAAAACAATACCATATATCATCTGCGCGGTTGCAATCATTACAATTAGCGGATGCTCGAAATCCTTTCTGAATGTAACGCCCACTTCCAGCATCACAGTAGCAAATTTCTATAAATCACAGTTAGATATCCAGCAGGCTTTAAATGGTGTTTATGCCGGATTACGGGACTGGCCGGTGGATATTTACTGGTACTTGTCTGAAGTACGCTCACCCAATTATTACATTACCTACGATGGCGCGCAACGCGACTGGTATGATTTGAATAATTTTCAGGATAATCCACAAACGCAAATACTGCACGATACCTGGCAAAGCCTCTATGCTATGATTAACCGAGCTAACGAAGTGTTAGCTAATATTGACCAGATTCCTTTCAGCAGTCAATCACTAAAAACTCAATACAAGGCTGAAGTGAGATTTCTGAGGGCATTTGCTTATTTCCAGCTCGTACGCCTCTGGGGAAATGTACCTATCGTTGACCATGTGATTTCTCCTTCAGAAGCTCTTACCATTAAACAATCAGACCCGGCTACTGTATATAAATTTATCACCTCAGAAATGAATGCCATTAAAGATTCTCTTCCGGTACAATATACGAACAGCGCAGATGCCGGGCGTGCCGACCAATGGGCAGTGAAAGGAATATTAGCTAAAGTATACCTGACCATGGCCGGATATCCCTTACATCAGAAAGATAAACTCGATAGTGCGAAAGCATTGTTGCAAGAAATCATCAGCCATGAAGGACAATATCCACACTTGAATTTAATACCCAATTATGCTGATCTTTTCGGATATAAAAACGATAATTTGCACAATATCTTTGAGGTACAATACATATCCGGAGGATTAGGTGAAGGTAGCACTTTCCCTTCTCAGAACATTCCACCTAACTTGAACGCTTCGCTTGTATCCGTGAGATCACTACTTTTTAATACCAGTGTGCAGGTATCTTCCGACCTTATCAATAGTTACGACAGCAATGATTTAAGGTTTAATGTAACAATCGATACCGCATATCTGACAAGCGACAATCCACCCATAATAGCACATACGCCATTCTTTAAGAAGTTCGTTGATTTCGGAATAAAATTAACAAACTATGATGACTGGCCAGAAAACTTTCCATTACTACGTTATGAGGATGTATTATTAATGTATGCAGAAGTGCTCAATGATGAAGCATCCACACCACCTCAGCAAGCGATTGATATACTGAATAGAATACGTGCACGAGCAGGCTTAACACCTATTCATCCGACTACAACACAGGACTTCGCACTTGCACTGGAAAAAGAACGCAGACATGAGTTCGCAGATGAGGGACAATATTGGTTTGATCTTGTGAGAACGGATAGGGCAATCACAGTGGAAAACGCGTATATGCAAGCCACAGCAAGAAATAAAACAATCGATCAACATAACCTGTTTTATCCTATACCTCAAACAGAAATCGACATTTATCCGGGATTGTACCAGCAAAATCCAGGGTACTGATTTGCTGAACACTGTTGAATATGCTCAAACTATTATGGATCCTTGTTCCAGCCTGGTGCTTTTTCGCCTGGCAACCTCACCGACCAGCCGTCAATATCTGGCTGGCCGGTGATTCTACCATGCAACCTTATGACACCTCCAGAACACCTCAGCGAGGATGGGGGCAGGAATTGTCTTGCTTTTTCGACAATGATGTTATAATTAAGAATAAGGCCAGGGGAGGACGAAGTACAAAAACATTCATGAATGAAGGACTATGGAAGCAAATAATCGATTCTGTAAATCCAGGTGATTGGGTATTTATTCAATTTGGACATAATGATCATTCTTCAAAACCTGAAAGGCACACATCACCCGAGCAATATCAGGAAAATCTGAGAAAAATGGTCACAGACGTGCTGGAGAAAAAGGCGCATCCCGTGCTACTTACTCCGATTGCCATGCGAACATTTGACCGGAATGGACAGTATTATGATGGCCATGGAAGTTACCCCGATAAAGTAAGGAAACTCGCAGAAATTATGCATATTCCCATTATAGACCTGGATAAGCTGTTTGGAGAAAGCATCAGCCGATTGGGAGATGAACGATCAAAATTATTTTTTATGAATTTTGGCCCAGGCATATATCCATCATTTCCAAATGGAGACGATGATAACACCCACCTTCGTGAGCCAGGCGCCCGCTATGTTGCTTTATTAACAGTGAAAGAAATCCAGCGATTAGATTTAAAAGATTTAGTTAAGCACATTCGATTGAATCAGGAGAACGCAATATCAAAAATTTATCAAGAAATATATCATTTACCCTGATAAACTGAACATGAATGACTGGTTTAACGGGAAGATGACAATATCCATTTTTCATACAGCACGGGACGAAGACTCTTCTTTGTCCCTCATTTTTTTAAAATCAAAACCTGCTATGTCAGGAAACATTGTTATCGGTATTTTAATCATGTTTATCTGTATATATACAAATTGTTACGCAACGCCATGCCTTGATAACACAATAGACTCCATACCCATACGGACACTCAGATATCATCCGGAAGGGAATGATTTTGTTATTGTGAATGGAAAAAAGAAATTCAATCGCTCACTATATGGATGGCAGACGGCATTCCGCATAGAAGCAGGCGACCTACCCGAATTTGCCATGTATATGCCCGGAACAGGAGGATGTTTAAAATTAGGAGTCATAAACAAAAATATTTCGAAATGGGCGGAATCTTTCTCTTATGTCGAATCCAGATATCATGCTGGAAAAATGATTTATATCTTAAAAGACTCGATTATCGGATCTGCCAGAATCATCATAGAAGTCATTCCGCTCTACACCTGTCACGGCATGGGCGTGAAAATTCAAACAGAACATGTTAAACAGGCATTCCAGCTGATACTCACATTCGGAGGAGCAGGTGGAATATATCCGCCAAGAAATGGGGACCTGGGTGCTGACTCTCCAGCAGTATTTGATATCACACCTGAACATTGTTTGAATAATCGGTTTCAAATTCATCCACCTTATTTTTCCTTAACATATAAAAACAAAACGGACTTATCATCGATTGAAGGTGTTTGGCCTGAAATATCCATAATGAAAATCTCCGACGCAAAGGAAATAGAAGATCCGAAACGCCTTATCCATGCAAGTCCTGACGGGAAAGCTCCTGTACTTGTTGGTATAGCAGAAATTCATCATGATACTGACCTTTATTTAATCATAAAGCAAAAGGATACCTCCACCCTATCTTCAGGTATGGTTCGAGAAATATTTCATCAGGCAGATAATCAAAGAAGAGAGATTGCTGGTAGAATTTACATACATACGCCTGATTCGTTTATGAACCCAATAGGTGGAGCTATAAGTATAGCATCAAACGCCATCTGGCAAGATTCCGTATTCATGCATGGTGCTGTTGCCTGGCGAATGCCTTATAATGGCTGGCGCGGCGCGTATGTTGCCAATGATTTAGGATGGCATCAACGAGGAAAAATATTTTTTCAAGCATACAACAAAAGTCAATTGACAGCTCCCGATACCAGCATTGTTTCACCCGACCCCAAAACGCACTTATCCAGACAAACAGAAAAAATCGGATTGGGAATCTATAATAGCGGATATATCAGTAGATATCCCAATGGGAAACTCATTCCCGGACATTATGATATGAACCTGGTGTATATCGACGCCATGATCAGATATTTTCAGTGGACAGGTGATACGAATTTCATTCGAATATGCTGGCCTGTTATCAAAAGACACCTGGAATGGGAAAAAAGAAATTTCGATCAGGATCATGATCACTTATACGATGCCTATGCCTGCATCTGGGCCAGTGATGCACTGGAGTATAACGGTGGAGATGTAACATATAGTTCTGCATATAATTACTTTGAAAATAAATATGCTGCAACCCTTGCATCTATTCTTCATGAAAATCCTGCTCCTTTTAAAAAGGAATCCGAGGAAATCAGACGTGCATTGAATGAAAAACTATGGATACCCGACAGAGGATGGTATGCAGAATATCTTGATCTGATAGGAGCAAAGAATATTCACCCTGATGCTGGACTCTGGACAGTTTATCATGCAATTGATGAGGAAGTTCCGGATGTATTTCAAACTTATCAATTGCTTCAGTATGTCGACCATCATATTCCTCATCGTTATTTTACCTATTCTGGAACTCAGGACAAGTACGTTGAGTTATCTACTACGGATTGGATGCCATATACCTGGTCAGTAAACAATGTTGCTATGGCCGAAATGGCACATGCTGCGCTGGCCTACTGGCAAGGAAGAAGAAAACAAAAAGCTTATCAACTCTGGAAAAGCTTGATACTGGAGAGCATGTATTTAGGCAGCTGTCCAGGAAATTTTGAACAACTTTCTTCCCTCGATCATTTTCGCGGTGAATTGTATCGCGATTTTGCTGATGCAATCGGCATCTGTTCACGAGCTCTGGTCGAGGGATTGTTCGGCATCAGGCCCGATGCATTGCATCATCTACTCACAATCGTACCGGGATGGCCAGAACATTGGAACTATGCTACAATTCATATACCGGATATCCATATGGAGTTCCATCGTAACAACCAGATCGATCATTATCAAATTCAACCTCATTTCTACGTTCCAATGTCGTTGAGCCTTATCTTGCCGGCTAATCATACATTCCCCTATCGGGTATGGATTAATCAACATCAGGTAAACTGGAAGTATGATTCTACATCAATCGGTCATCCATATATCATTATATCATTTCCACCACAATCGGAATACAATATTTACATTCAATGGTCGCACGATACGCTGGATGCACTTAAATATCATTCCACATTCACCTATCTCGATACCTTTCATCTGCATACAAAAACAGCCGAAATAACCAGAATATATGACCCTCAGCATATTCTTCAATATACTTTTACTGACAATCATCATCTATTCGATGCCACGTTTAGCAAAAACATAACAGGACACCATACATTCTTTATTCAATTGCATGATCACGATGCAAGCTGGTGGTATCCTGTGACTGTTGAATTACTTCAACCTATAAGCATAAATGTAAAGAAAAAAGAAAATCAGATATATCTTCAGTTGATTAACAATACTCATCATACGATTAAGAGTAAAATTCATGTGAGGATAAATGCATATTCACTTCTGGATATTTCTAATGTACCTGCATATCCAGGATTCCTGAGCATCATGATTCCGGATAGTACCTGGTTGCCCGGTACAAACCATATTCAGATATTTAGTGATAATGACCTTCATTTAGATACAACATGGACGGACTGGGATTGGAAAATTTCTACTCATTATCGTTTTAATGAGATATCATGCGACTCATTTTTTAACGGTAAAGTTCAAAACATTTTTCTTCAACAATACCTTTCTCCACGACCGCATGTTCCCACACTTCAGCTCCCATTACAGGGCATCGGCAACTGGACGGCTCCTCTGATACAACCACCCATAGATATCTCCGGATGGGTGCGAAACGCTTTAAATGGTGAAACCCATTTTCCAAACGGGATAACTATGATATGTCCAGAAGATTCGACAAAAAATAATATCGCTTATGTTTCTATCTGGTCGAATTATCCAGATAGTCTTCATATACCTTTACATCATTCGGCACGACATGCCTATTTTTTAATGACAGGGACTACAAACTATATGCAAAGCCGAATACCTAACGGAAAAATTATAGCCTGGTATACAGACGGCACATGTGACAGCCTGTTATTGATCAATCCGGATACCTGGTGGCCCATTGAGCAGGACTACTACATTGATTCATTCGCATTTCCTGATCAAACGGATGTGCCTTACCGATTACATCTGAAAACCGGAGAGATAACCAGACATTATGCAACTTACACCAGTATTCCCGGATTCACTAATCGAGCTATAGATGGAGGAGCTGCAACTTTACTGGATATGCCATTAAATCCAGCTAAAACTATCGATCATTTCACCATACAGGCAACTGCCAATGAAGTAATTATCGGATTAATGGGCATCACATGGATTCAATGAATATAACATATTGAGAGATAAGTATGAGAAAATTCATCACATATCTATTAGTCGTTTTTTCAGGATTTGCCGTAACCTGTAGAGCGCAGGGACAAATCTCTGTGGCCGGGACCTGGTATTTCAGGATTGATACAGCCGATCGTGGAATAATCGAGAAATGGTATTTGCAATATCCTCTAAATAAGGAAACCATATTGTTGCCAGGCTCCATGCCCCAGCGCAATAAAGGATTCACCCCTACTCTTCATACACAATGGACGGCAAGCATATATGACAGTTCCTGGTATTTCGATCCGAGAATGGCAATATTCAGGCAGCCTGACAGCTTAAAATTTCCCTTTTTCTTGACTCCGAAAAAATATTATGTGGGACCGGCATGGTATCAACGAACCATTCATATCCCGGCAAGCTGGACGCATCAACATGTTGTGCTTCTTCTGGAAAGGGTTCACTGGCAATCAACCGTATGGATAGATAGCATACAGATTGGAAATGAGAATAGTTTAAGTTGCCCACATGAATTTATATTACCCGAAAATATCAAACCCGGATCACATGTATTAACTATTCGTGTAGATAATCGAATCTTAGATATTAATCCAGGAAAAGATTCACACAGTCTGACAGATCAAACACAGGGCAACTGGAATGGAATAGTGGGTAAGATGTTATTGATTGCACGGCCACTATGCTACATCAAAGAAATACAAACCTTCCCCGATATAACAAATCAACAGGTAAGCATTCAACTATCGATTACAAATCAAACTGATCATGCTTTATCCGGAAAAATTCAAATCAGGGCGCATACTTTCAATACGAATGAAAACATATCTGTAAAACCGTTTGATCTAACTGTTCACTTACCCGCCGGTGATACCACATTGAACATAAACTATCCATTGGGTAAACATATATTACTATGGGATGAATTCCATCCAAACTTATATCATCTCAGTGCACAGTTAGAAACCGTAGAAGGGAAAGATATCGATAGCAGTGATTTTGGTATGCGCAATCTGGGTATTCAGGGCACCTATTTTACCATGAATGGAAGAAAAATATTTTTAAGAGGTACTGTTGAAAATTGTGATTTCCCATTGACCGGTTATCCGCCCATGGACGTGAACTCATGGGTACGTATTTTTAAAATATGCAAATCTTACGGGTTAAATGAGATGCGGTTTCATTCTTATTGCCCGCCTGAAGCTGCTTTTGAAGCGGCCGACCGCACCGGATTTTATTTGCATGTGGAAGGACCCAGCTGGGCTAATCATGGATCATCGTTGGGCGACGGACATCCAATAGATCAATACATTTACGATGAGACCAACCGAATGGATAAGTATTATGGCAATCATCCTTCGTTTTGTTTTATGGCTTATGGCAATGAGCCTCGTGGATCACATCAGGTAACTTATCTCAATGCCTTTGTAGATTATTGGAAACAAAAAGATCCACGTCATCTTTATACCGGCGCATCTGTAGGCATGAGCTGGCCCTGGGTGAACGAAGAGCAATTTATTGTTCGTTCAGGCCCTCGCGGCTTACCCTGGTCCAATCAGCAACCAAATACATTGTTCGATTATCGAAAAGAAATTTCGGGCCATAATATTCCTTATATCGCGCACGAAATGGGACAGTATTGTGCTTTCCCCGACTTCAAACAGATCAGGGAATATACCGGCGTAATGCAGCCCCGAAATTTTGAACTGTTCAGAGATATTTTATCGACACATCACATGAGCAATCGTGAGGAAAATTTTCTAATGGCTTCTGGTGAATTGCAATTACTTTGTTACAAGGGAGAAATCGAGGCTGCCCTCAGAACTCCAGGCATGGCCGGATTTGAATTACTGGCTTTAAACGATTATACCGGACAGGGTACAGCCCTTGTGGGTGTACTTAACGTATTCTGGGAAAGCAAGGGATATGTTAGTCCTTCCATCTTTCATGCCTTTTGCAATGCAGTAGTTCCTCTTGCTCGAATTCCACAATTCACTTATTACAATACAGATACGTTTCATGCTTCTATCGAAATCGCCAACTTCTCTGAAAAACCCATTCAAAAAGGAACAATCAGATGGTTGATTCAAGATCAAAACCATCATATCCTGTCGAATGGTGAGTTCTATAAAGATCCAATTCCGATAGGTAATCATATCGAATTGGGATCCATACATTTCCCTCTTCAAAATATTCAAAAGGCAGAAAAATGTACCTTAAAAGTTGAGATCGTAGGAACTCCTTATCACAATGAATGGTCATTCTGGGTATACCCACATCATCAAATAGATCTCGATCATGTGCAGGATATCTATATCACGCATCAGATCGATTCAGCAGCTATAAAAGCGCTGAATCAAGGGAGAAAGGTATTACTTCTTTGTGCAGATCATGTTGTACTGGGTAAAGATGTATCCATGCATTTTCTTCCTGTTTTCTGGAATACCTCATGGTTTAGAATGCGTCCACCACACACCACGGGAATATTTGTAGATACCTCCCATCCACTCTTTCAATATTTTCCCACATCCTACTTCCAGGATTTTCAATGGTGGAGTATCGTAAACAAGCAGGATGTGATGTGGTTAAAGGATTTTCCCGATTCATTTCAGCCTATCGTACAACCGATTGACACCTGGTTCAGGAGCAGGAAATTAGGGCTGATCTGGGAAGCACGAGCAGCAAAAGGAAAAATACTGGCTTGCAGTAGTAATCTGGAAGAAACCAGCAAAAAATATCCGGAGACCGATCAGCTTTTATACGCCATCATTCGGTATATGCAATCCCCTGCATTTCAGCCTAAATATAACGTTAGCATTCAGCAAGTACAAAGTTTATTTATGTCAGATGAAAACCATCATGCAAGTACAATTGATAGTCTGGATGAATAAAAGCAAATGCAACAATATATGAAAACAAAAATTCTTACATGTACGCTTATCATTGCACATATAGCCGCATCAGCGCAACATTATACATCTATTATTCTGAGAAAAAATGCTCATCCAGCCGTCAAATCAGCGGCCTATTTGCTGGCGGAATCACTGAATATCGATACCAATCATATCATCGAAATGAATCAAATCGGAGTTCCGCTCCCGCATCAGATTGTATTGGATGAAGGCATTCCGACCCCTGCAGAAGCAGAATTTTTAAAGAGAAATCCACAACACATAAAATATGATGGTTATCTCATCCGATTTCATGATCAGGGAGCATTGATTTTCGGAAAAAGACCTCGTTCACTTTTATATGCAGTAGGTGACCTGTGCTGGTGGAAAAATATGAAAGAAGGCTTGTATATAAGAGAACCCAATTTTAAAATCAGAGATATTAACCTGGGTAGCGAACACAATATTCCTTTGCTTATTGCTCGAACCGGAGCCAATATTGTATTTCAAAACATTCGTCCTGACTTTGTGACTTTACAACAAAGCTTTCCCCAGATCTGGAATCAAATATCTGAAACGAATCAACAAAAATTATTAGAAAGAAAAAAAATCATTGATCAATATGTGACACATATCATCCACGAATGTCATGATGCCGATGTGGATTTTTATCCTTTCCTGTATGGTAATGATATTGTGAGATGGTCACCAACATTGGCGGAAGCTATATATCAAGTGTATCCCTTCATCAAAGGCCTACGAGCGCCGCATTCATGGGAAAAGGCTTCCGTTAATCCTTCTCTTTCTCTCACCTGGCAAATCATAGACTCGATATTATCTGAATATATACAGACCATAAAAGGTGATGGACTTATCACCACATTCTGGGATGAATATGGTATATACAGTCAGGATAGCTTGTCCATAATGAATGGATTAAATTATTTCCACCGCGAACTATATAAAAATATTGGAGAATATGAACGTGTATTGAAGTTATATCATCTTCCGCTGATCGTAAGAACCTGGTCGTCGGGCACTGCGCATTGGGTTACGTTACGTAATAATGAAGGGCAACTTGAACACCAATTTGTGCATGCACCCGGATATGGTGGATTCAGCGGTGATCGATATGCCTTATGGAAAGATGTAATCGACTCC
>ERZ795042.813-NODE-813-length-22620-cov-600.696876_pt1 | contig 22620 bp, 14 predicted proteins | sample MGYA00375126_ERZ795042 | MGnify/ENA primary metagenome ERZ795042 (study PRJEB30171, sample SAMN05518105) | compost metagenome | isolation source: Feedstock adapted compost from Newby Island compost facility, Milpitas, CA | place: USA:Newby Island compost...
GCGAGTTCGTTTCGTTGGAGTATGGGGCTGGTTCCCTCTGGCGCAGGTCTGTTTCAGGTAAATTATGGCGCCTTTGCACACCCCTGACACCGTCTTCTTTGAAATGTGCGGGAGGGCGCCCGTTGTGGTACGCCTCTATCCGGCAAACGCCTCATCCCCACCACGCCGGGGCGGACCGCCGTGTCTGTCGTGCTGGATTATGTCTGGTGGATTATGTCTGGCACACGGCGTGTTGCACCATCATGCCCGGGTAAATCGGCGATCACCTATGACGTAACAACTAGCCCGGCAGCATGCCGTGCCCTATCTGCTGTACTCGGGCGCCCTGAGCGAACTGGCCGTCTGGGTGGAGAAAGATTGAGTCCCGATACGCCGTTCGGAAGCGGAAAACGCGCGCTGTTGCAGTGCATGAAACTTGAAACAGGTTCAATCTTTTAAACTTCAATCTGAATGATGTATGACCTTACCGGTTAAGGGCGATGAGCAAGCTATTCCAGTCCATTGGTAAGACCGAGTTGCTCAGCCATACGGTAGAGCAGGCCATCGAAGCCGCCATTCGCGAAGGGCATCTCAACGTGGGCGATCGGCTCCCCTCTGAGTTCGAACTGTGCAATCAGTTCGGTGTAAGCCGGACGGTCATCCGGGAGGCGCTGCGTATGCTTTCGGCCCGAGGGCTGGTACGCATTGAAAAGGGCCGGGGCGTCTTCGTATGTGCGCCTTCTGTCGAGTCCGTCTCCAATCCGATGGCCCTGTACCTGCACATGAATCTCGGGCCCGATCATGCCCTGGAGGTGGTGCGTGCCCGTCAGCTCATCGAGCCGGTCATTGCCGCCGAAGCCGCCCGTCGTCATACGACCAAGGATGTGCGCCGCATTCAGGAAAACCTCGAAGCGCTGAAAGCCTGCAGCGGGTCTTTTGAGCAGTTGACGCAGGTGGACATGGAGTTTCATGTGCTCATTGCCAAGGCGACGCACAACCCGGTCGTGCCGCTGATCATCCATCCCATCCAGCAGCTCATGCCGCGTATCAAGTTGAACGTGTACCTCTCCGTAGAGGACGCCCATGCGTCGGCCGTCGAATGGCACACGGCCATCGCCGAGGCCATCTTCGCGCGGGATGCCGAGCGGGCAGAGGCGTGCATGGCACAGCACCTCCGCATTGCAGAAGAGCACGTCCGGAAGATGCTGGTGGCGCTGGAAGACAAAGCGAAGCCATTGCGGAACGGAGAGTCGGCAAGCGCCTCTTGAGCAGTTTCTGTTTTTGAAAACAGTGTGAAGCACATCTCGCGTGTTGTATGACATGTTACATCACACTATCTTCTCAGGCGAGAGTTAATCATTCGGTAAAGGAAAACCGCTTTCGGCGGCTTTCATCCATCCTCATAAACAAACGCTTACAGCCATGAAGCTGCGCTACTACCTGTCGACTGCGGTGGCCGCTCTTTTCCTGATCGGCGGCACGGCATGGGCCCAGGTGACCGTCGTCAAGAGCGGCAACTGGAGCGACCCGACGACCTGGTCTACGGGGGCCGTTCCGACCGCCACCGACGACGTGGTCATCGAAGACAGTACAGTGTATGTCGATGTTGCGGACGCCAAGGCTCGCAACGTGACGATTCGGGGGAGCGGCCAACTCCTCTATCAGCGCGATCCTTCGCTGCAGGGCTTCGAGCTCTCCGTGCACGGGAATCTCGTGATCGAAGGCCCGGACGCCGAGTTGCGGCCACTTTCGCAGGAAGATCAGACAACCGGCCAGGGGCTGGGCATCGTCTATCATCGTCTGGTCGTCTACGGCGACATCGACAACAGCACGGGCGGAACGTTCGACATGCGTCGCGGCGCGACCAGCTCGGATCCGCCCACGGCCGCTTTTGTCGATCTCTACTTCCGGGGAAGCGAGGACTCGCACGTGACGCTGGGCGAATACGATACCAACAAAAACCAGCTCTTTCAGGTCTTTATCCAGAAAGAAAACGGTGCGCGGGTGGTGCTGCACAGCGACGTAACCCAGGACAACAACAGCCTGGCCAAGCTCCACCTCGACAGCGGCTACATCGTCACGAACGAGTTCCGCTGGCGGGTATATTCGAACAGCTCCAGTGCGGTGGTGGGCGGCTCGCCGGAGTCCTATGTGATCGGTGCGCTGTCGCGGGGCATCCCTACCAACTCGAGCGGAAGCGCTTATGAACGTGTCTTTCCGGTGGGCGATGAAAATGGTTATCGTCCTGTCACGATACATTCTTCGGCGACGATAAGTGATGATCAAGACTTTGAGGTCCGGGTGATTCCGGGTGATGCCGATCCCGGTGGGGCTACGTTCGAAGGTGGATTGACGGACGTGTCGCCGGTGCGGTACTACGCCTTCACCATGTACGAGCGGGATTCGGCCGATCCGTATACAGTGGAGAAGATCACCATTACCTATGGCCCGGACGATGGGGTCCCCGAGGGAAGCAGCGATTTTGTGGTGGCCACGTCCGTGGATGAAAACCGTATGGTGTGGCGCAACAGCGGCGGCTTCGATCCGGACACCGGCCAGCCCCACGTGACGAGTCTGGCCAATCCGCCGACGCCGATTCAGTCCGATGTGCTGACAGACTTCACGTTCGAGGTTACGGTGGTACCGGGCAATCCGCCGCAGTTTTCGCGGGACACCTACTACGCGGCCATCGGTACGAAGAGTACCTTCGTGGCGGCCGAAGAGATTACGGCCGTGGATGGCTTCCGACTGGGTCCGGCCTATCCCAATCCCTTCCAGGAGGCTACGCGCATTGTGCTGGAGTTGCCGCGCGTGGCTCCGGTGGACGTCCGCGTGTACGACCTGCTCGGCCGTGAAGTAGCCCGGCTGGCGGAGGGAACGTGGACGCCCGGTACGCACACACTGATGTGGAAACCGGCTGCTGGGGTTGCGCCGGGGCTCTACCTCATCCGCGTGCAGGCGGGAGCCCTGACGGCAACCCGGAAAGTGATGGTGGTGCGCTAAAGCATGGCGGTGTGGGCGGCGGCGGCCATGTGCCGTCGCCGCCCACTGCTGTCTGCCAGAACCAGAGCAGTCATGCGCCACGAGATTGTTTCGGAATTGATCCGGCGCGGGGCGGTGGCCGTCATCCGCATGAGCGACCCCGAGCGCCTGGTGCGCGTGGTGGAAGCCATCTGCGAGGGCGGCGTGACGGCCATCGAAATCACGATGAGCGTGCCGCGCGCCTTTCAGATGATCGAAGAAGTCGCGCGTCGCCTGGGCGACGTGGCCCTGGTGGGCGCCGGCAGCGTGCTCGACGCCGAGACGGCCCGTCTGGTCATCGAAGCCGGGGCCCGCTACGTGGTCAGTCCGGTTTTCAAGCCGGAGATCATCCAGACGGCGCACCGCTACGACGTGCCGGCGCTTCCGGGCGCCTTTACGCCGACGGAGATTCTGGCGGCGCACGAGGCCGGGGCCGACATCGTGAAGGTGTTTCCGGCCGACGTGGTGGGGATGGCGTTTTTCAAGGCGATTAAAGCGCCGATGCCGCAGCTCAAGCTGATGCCCACCGGTGGGGTGACGCTCACGAACGCGGGCGAGTGGCTTCGGGCGGGGGCGTGTGCGGTGGGGGTGGGCAGCGCGCTGCTGGACCGGGCGGCGATCGCCGAGGGGCGCTGGGAGAAGCTCACCGAAAACGCGCGCACGCTCATGGAAAGCATTCGACAGGCACGGGCCCAGTAACCAATCGGAGCAGCAGCCATGAAGGTTGTCACGTTTGGGGAGATCATGTTGCGGCTGTCGACGCCGGGTTTCAGTCGGTTTGTGCAGGCGTCGACGTTCGAGGTGACGTTCGGGGGCGGAGAGGCGAACGTGGCCGTTTCGCTGGCCAACTACGGGTTGGAGAGTTACTTCGTGACGAAGCTTCCCAAGCACGAGATTGGCCAGGCGGCGGTCAATCATCTGCGTCGGTTCGGGGTGCGGACGGATTTCATTGTGCGGGGTGGGGATCGCATCGGGATTTACTTTCTGGAGACGGGGGCCAGCCAGCGGCCTTCGAAGGTGATTTACGACCGGGCGCATGCGGCGATCACGACGCTTCGCGAAGGGGAGATCGACTGGGAACGAGTGCTGGAGGGGGCATCGTGGTTTCACTGGACGGGGATCACGCCGGCGCTGGGCGAGTCGGTGCGCTCGGAGCTTCGTCGGGCGCTGGAGGTGGCGCGTCGGCTGGGGGTGAAGGTGAGCGCGGATTTGAACTACCGGGCTAAGCTCTGGAGCGTGGAGGAGGCGCAGCGGGTGATGCGGTCGTTGATGGAATACGTGGACGTGTGCATAGGGAACGAGGAGGATGCGGAGAAGAGTCTGGGGATTAAGCCGAAGGGGGTGGATGTGGAGGCGGGGAAGCTGGAGGAGGCGGCCTATCGGGAGCTGGCGCAGGAGTTGAAGCGGACGTTTGGGTTTGAGGCGGTGGCGATCACGCTTCGGGAGAGTTATTCGGCGTCGGTCAACGGCTGGAGTGCGTTGTTGTTGGACGATCGGGATTGTCGGGAGGGTTATCGGTCGCGTCGGTATGAGATCCAGTTGGTGGACCGGGTAGGGGGTGGGGATGCGTTTGCGGGTGGGTTGATTTACGGTTTGTTGACGAAGGGTGACACGCGGGAGGCGTTGGAGTTTGCGGTGGCGGCGTCGTGTTTGAAGCAGACGATTCCGGGGGATTTCAATCTGGTGAGTGTGGAGGAGGTGGAGAAGCTGGCGCGGGGCACGGGCTCCGGACGCGTCGAACGCTGAGCAACCTGGAAAACTGTTTTCTTGAATCCCAACATTCTGCGGTATGACCATGCGGCGGGTTCAAGCACTTCTGGTAATGCTGGTCTGGGGTGGTATCGCTTCCGCGTTTGCCCAGACCGGCAAGATCGCAGGCTACGTTCGGGATGCGGCCACGGGTGATCCGCTACCCGGCGTGAATGTGGTGATCGTCGGGACCACCCTGGGTAGCGCCACGGACATTGATGGCTACTATGTCATTCTCAATGTGCCGCCCGGTGTTTATGAAGTGCGGGCTACGTTCGTCGGCTACCAGCCCGTTACGAAGACCGATGTGGTGGTCAACTCGGGGCGCACGACAGAGCTCGACTTTGAGCTGACGGAGACCCCTATGCAGATCGGCGAAGAGATCGTCGTGGTGGCCGAACGGCCGGTGGTCGATCCGGAACGGGTAGCTTCGAGCGAGATTTTCCGTCCGGCCGACGTCGCGGTGAGCACGCCGGGCATTTACGACCTGGCGGACGTGTTTGACCTGACGGTGGATGTGTCGGACGGTCACTTCCGCGGTGGGCGCACGGGCGAAGAGCTTTACCTGCTGAACGGGATCAACATCGTCAATCCGCTGAACAACAGCCGGGCTTTTCAGCCACCGACGATCGCGTTGGAGGAGGTTGAAATCATCATCGGTGGATTCCCGGCCGAATATGGCAATGCGCAGAGCGGTGTGGTCAACATCGCGCTTCGGGAAGGCCCCAGCCAGGAGTGGAGCGGCAACGTGGTCGTGCGACTGCGGGCACCGGGGCGCAAGCACTTCGGACCGAGCGTATTCGATTCGACGGCCAACCCGTACCTGCAGGCTTTCAACAGCCCTGAGGACTGGATGGGGGACAGTGGTGAGGGTTCTTACTACGGCTTTATTGGATATGGCTTCAATCCGCCTGATAGTCTTACAGGTGGGCGTATTGCATACGGCATGTGGCAGCAGGCCCGCAAAGAGCTGGGGCGTAACTATGGTAAGATGTGGGACAGCGACGTGCAGGTGGCGCTGGGTGGGCCGCTGACCTCCTGGGCGCGCATTTTCCTGTCGGGTCGTTTTCAGAGTGAGGAATGGGTGCTGCCCTACACACATCCGCTGGAGACCCGCCAGCTGCTCGGTACGGTCACCTTCGATGTGGGCAGCAACAAGAGCCTGCGACTGGCCGGGGCCTACAATACCAACGAGGCCATCAGTGCCAGCAGCAGCTTCTGGAACTGGCTCTGGGATCGTGCAATCGGGGTAGCCCCGCAGAAAGAGACGGCCTACACGCTGGGGCTTCGGTTTTCGCACGCGCTTTCAGGGCGTTCTTTCTATGAAGTGAACCTGTCCACGCTCTGGACGCGTTTCCGGCAGGGCGCTGCCGTGCTCGATCCGAATCGCTTCCGCGAGGATGCCGCCGACGCAGGGGTCTGGCGCTATTACAACCCGCCGGATCAGTTCCGCGTGGGCTACATGGAGAATGACTTTCTTGATGAGCGGACGCGGACCTGGAGCCTGGATGCCGCCTACAGCAACCAGTTGACCAGCAATCACCTCCTGAAGGCGGGCGTGCAGGCGCGCCTGTACGAACTGGACGTGCGCAACCGGCGCAACCTTTCAAGTCCTTCCGACGCCCAGGACGAATTCTTCAAGAGCAACCCGGTTGATCTGGCCTTTTACGTCCAGGACAAGATGGAATATGGCGGCCTGATCGCCAACGTCGGGCTGCGCCTGGACCTGTACAACCAGAACATAGACTACTATACGAATCAGTTCAATCCTTTCCTCAATCCGAACTACGATCCCACGCAGCCGCCGGTGGGCGAAAATGCCTACCTGAGTCCGGAGTTGGCGGACAAGAAGCCCACGCCGTGGGTTTACGGGCTGCAGCCGCGTCTGGGCATCTCGTTTCCGGTCTTCGTGGGAACGGTGTTCTACCTGAACTACGGGGCGTTCTTCCAGCGTCCGCCCTTCGAACGGCTGCAGGTGAAGCGCTTGCAGCACGCCAATCAGACGACCATCTTCCGGATGGGCAATCCGCGTCTGGAGCCCGAGCGCACGAACATGTACGAAGTGGGTGTGGCCCAGCAGCTTCCGTGGGATTTCGTGCTCGACGTTTCGGGCTACTACAAGGACGTGAAGAATCTGGTGCAGCTCGCCTACTTCCGTCAAGGTGAAGAGCTGCCCTATGAAACCTATATCAACCGGGATTACGCCGACATCCGCGGCTTCCGAATTTCCCTCAACCGTAGAACTGGATGGTGGCGGGCGTCGGTGCGCTACCACTACAGCGTAGCGACCGGTAAAACGTCGTCGTCGTTCGACGCACCGCCCACGTACACGCAGCTGGAAAATGGCGAGGTGGCCGTTTCCGGTGGGGTGCTCAACCTGAACGACGTGCTGCTCGACTTCGACCGCACGCACAACCTGCTGGCTCAGCTCACGGTGAGCACGCCCGGGGACTTCGGCTTCCGGATCGGGGATGTGAATGTGCTGGGCAACCTTTCAATCTCCCTGAAAAGCCGGATCCAGAGCGGCCGACCCTACACCTACGTCGGGCCCAGTGGCGGGTTGGAAGGGGTGGTCTTGATGAATCGGCGGAGTCCGACGGAGTACCAGACCGACCTCAAAATTACGCGGCGGTTCAAGGAATTCGGGGATCGGGTGGACTTCGTGGCCTTCGTCGAAGTGATCAACCTGTTCAACAATCGGCATTTTGATTACGACTACGTCTTCAGGGATCCACTGCTGATTCGTTCTTATGAGGGCGACGCTGATGAACCCATTGAATTGATCATTCCACCCAACGGAAGCTGGACGGCGAATCAGGAGTGGCGCATTTACGACAACCTGCCGCGGTCCTTCTACTTCGGGGTTTCTCTGGAATTCTAACAGGAAGATGTCAGCCATGAAAGCGTTGCGTGTGCCATCCGTGCTGCGATGGGGACTCCTGGGTGTTTCCCTGCTGATTGTCGGCGTTACCGAAGCCCAGGTCCGGCGATATGAGGTGCATCGCCGGGGCATGTTGCACGAGACTGTCTACAACACGGGTGAAATCGGACGAGCTTACCATCAGGGACAGGCGGGCAATGCCACGACGGTTCCGCTCATGGAATGGCCTGGTTTCTCGGCCACTGTGGTGGACGACATTTCTTATGACGGCAAACATCACATTCTCGGTGGTGGCATTCATATTTCCGGCGATGCCGCTGATACCACCCAGCGGATGTTTGCCTTCTGCGGGGCGGTCGGTGCCGGCACGCCGGAGCAGGTGGCCGGCCGCTGGGCCTTCCCCTACAGCATCGTTCGCATCGAGAACTATCCGGTACTCGAAAACGGCGAACTGAACCCGGACTACAACCCGGACGAAGCCGAAGAGATTATCATCGCCACGTGGGGCACGCCTCTGGGTATTCTGGTCAAACGCACCACGCGGGCCTGGAGCTATCCTGACTACAACGACTTCATCATCTACGAATACGAACTGACCTACACCGGCGATCGGGATGGCGACCTGGTGCCCGACACCGACGTGCCATTGACCGACGTGCTGGTCAGCTTCGTCTATGGCTTTGCGCCCAATATGTTCGGCTACCAGCGTCAGTACAACCGCTGGCTCTATTCCGACTTCGAGCGCAACGACCAGCGCGCCCGGTTCGATCCCATGCGCTGGCTGGCCTACAACCTGCACATGAATGGCCTGCCGGATCCCGTCTACTATGAAAGGTGGGGACGTACCGGCGAGAACGGTGGGGGCCTGAATGCGCCCGGCGCGCCCGGTTTTATGATGCTCTACTACGACACGGAGCATCTGGCTACACCGGATGAGACGCATGCGGCCGTGGCTGCCAGTGACTCGGCCATCGTCTGGACGCTGGAATACGGCGGGGGCCCCAAGATCAAACAACCCTGGATGGTTCGTCTGGAAACGAGTAACCTGCGTCAGTCGAAAATTGAACAGCAATACGTGGTAGATCCGCGCAAAAACCCACCCTATCGGGCGGGTTCTATAGAGCCGCCGGCGGGCGATAGTACGCACCCGGCGTACCAGTGGTATCAGCAGTACTGGGTCAGGCGCGGACAGTTCAACCATCGACAGACCCGCAAGGCGGTGGGGCGCATGTTTACCTTCGGCCCTTATACGCTGCATATCGGGGACAAAATTGAGTTCTCGTATGCGGAAGTGATCGGCTACGGGGCGGCGCGCAAGGAAGAGACGGACGCCGGGCTTCTGGACTTTGGGGGCTCCTGTGGGGAAGATTGCGGTGAGCCCAGTGAGAAAGCATTCTATCCGGTGCCAAACTGGTACGAGAAGATCCTCTATGGCGGTACGCCTTTCCCGGGCTACCCGTACGGTTTCCTTTATGAATACGGAAGCACGTACCTGTCGGAGTATGACCTGCCGGACTACGTGGACTCGGATGTGGTGACCGTCCGCGAGGTGGCCGACAAGGCCAAAGAGGCCTACACCGGCGATCCTTCGGGGCCGCCGTATGCGATTGAGCAGTTCCCCAAAGACGGCGTCTATCGGCTCCCTATCCCGGTTCCGGCGCCGGCCATCGAAGTGGCCAACGATGAGCGGGGTAACAACATCATTTACTGGGGGCCGCAGGTCGAACAGTTCGATCATCCACGGCTCATGGGTCGCTTCGATCACTACGAGGTGTATCGGGCGCCGCATCCGACCGGTCCCTGGACGCTGCTGGCGGTCGTGCGGCCGGGGGACCCCAACTACGTCAATCAGGGCGACATCTCCTTCGTGCCGAACGGTTACTACTTCGTGCGGGACCCCGAGCCACGCATTGGCGAGACCTTCTACTACTCGGTGTTGAGCGTTGACGAGCACGGCAACAGGAGCGGTCGGACCAACATCACCCGGCACGAGTCACAACTGGGGCCGGTCGAGAAGCTCGGCAAGGTATACGTAGTGCCCAACCCGTTTGTCGTCAGCTCGGGCTTTGGCGGCGAGGTAGAAAGCCAGCTCCGCATCGGCTTCTACGGGCTTCCGGCTCGGGCTACGATCAAGATCTACTCGTTTTCCGGGCAACTGGTAGCCACTATCGAGCATGACGATCCCACCTACTCGGTGGCCTATTTCCAGGTGACGCGCAACAATCAGCGGTTGGCCTCCGGGGTCTACTTCTACGTGATCACGACGCCGGAAGGTGAGGTGGCACGCGGTAAGTTCGTCATCATCCGGTAAACGACATGAATTTCGGGGGAAACATGAAAGCTTACGGCTTCACAGTTCGAGCGCTCCGGCGGAGCCGTCTGGTGCTGGCACTTGCCGGGCTGATGCTGGTGGCCTGGCCGTCGTGGGCGCAGAAGGTGGGTACGACCTCCATGCAGTTTCTCAAGGTGATGCCGGTGGCGCGGGCCACGGCACTGGGTGATGCCTTCGTGGCGCTGGCCGAGGGCGTGGAGTCGGTCTTCTGGAACCCTTCCGGCCTGGCACTGGCCGAAGGCTTCCAGATCACGGGCACGCACATCCCGTATCTGATTGACACGCGGATTTCCTCGGCGGCGATCGCCTTCCCGCTGGGCGACCTGAACCGCATCGGCATTCAGGTCCAGTACGTCGATTACGGCGAGATCGTCGAGACGCGGACGGATCTGCTCGGCTTCAACCCGGATGGCACCTACAATCCGGGGCTGACCGGCAACACGTTCAGCCCGCAGGCCTGGGCGGTGGGCCTCTCCTACGGGCGCTCGCTCAACGACCAGTTCCTCATCGGCATTACGGCCAAGTACGTCCACGAGTCCCTGTACGACGGCCCCACCACGTTCACCGATCCGGAAACCGGCGGGGCGTACGCCACCAGCACCAGTGTCGTGCTGTTCGACTTTGGCCTGCAATACGACACCGGCTATCGGACGCTCCGGCTGGGGGCCGCCGTGCAGAACTTCGGGCCGGAGGTGGTCTTCGTGGAGGAAAACTTCGCGGCGCCGATGATCTTCCGACTCGGCGCCGCCTGGGACCTTGTCGGGCCCTCGGCGCTGCTTTTCAACACGAGCGGCCAGCGGTTTACCATGGTGTTCGACATGGTACATCCCAACGACTACGATCAGCAGGCCCATGTGGGCGTGGAGTACGTTTTTGCCGACGTGCTGGCACTCCGGGCCGGGCGAAAGATCAACTACGATACCGAAAAATGGACGCTGGGCGGCGGGCTGCACATCGGCCTGGGCGCGGCTGACCTGTCGTTTGACTATTCCTACAACGACATGGGCGAAGACCTGGGCGCAGCCCACCGCATCACGTTGAGCGCACGACTGAAGTAGGATTTGCAAAACGACTGCTGAGCAATGGCAACGAATCGTATGATTTACCGGCTTCTGCTGGCGCTCGGCCTGCTGCTCGGGCCGACCGGCGCAGCAATCGCTCAGGGCGTGGCCGATCCGCTGCTGTTTCAAGGGATGGATCAGACGGTGTGGCCGGGCGCGCGGGCGCGTGCCATGGGCGGGGTGGTGATGGGCGACTACCGGGATGCGACGGCGCTGTTTGCCGATCCGGCCGCGCTGACGCGCCTCAAGCGTGCCGAGGTCCGCATCGGGGGCAGTTATTCGGCCACCTCGCTCGATCAGGAAGTGCGCTGGATCCCCGATCGCATCTATGCCGAGCTGAGCCTGGTGCTCGAAAACGACCCGGACAAGCTCGTACAGATTCGTCCGTTCGATTCCATACGTCCCGACTGGGACCACAGCTACACGGCAACGCGGCCTGCGGTCGCGGCGATGGCCTTCCCGTTTGCTGCGCTGGGGGCGTCGTGGACGGCCGGGCTTGGCTACGGACAGGTGGCCGTGCTGGACCACTACTACCAGAACAACAACGCCCTGGACCCCAACATCGGGCGGATGCGGCCTGCTCCCGTGCCGCGCGTGCAGGAAGGCGATTCGCTGCTGGTGGACTGGTTCCAGTTTGCCCGTGAGCGTAAGGGCGCACTCTACGGCATCACGCCGGCCCTGGCCGTCCGATACGGCCGGCTGGCCTTCGGGCTGTCGGTCACGGTGCTGACGGGCTCGTCCGACGACTGGCAGCGCCGCTTCGGCCGCGGCCTGTTCATCCTGCGCTACAACAACGACTTCTCCCTGCTTCCTCCCCGAATCGGCGAAGAGATCACCGAGGCAAGCTCCGACTACCGCGGCGTTCGCACCACGATATCCGGCCGCCTGGAGTACGAACGGTTTGCCGTGGGCGTCGTGTTGCGGCCAGGCTATACGCTGGAACGTCGCTGGGAGACGCGGGCAGGCAACACGGGGACCGACAAGCTCGAAGTCCCCACTCAGATGACCGTGGGGCTGGCGCTCTATCCCTCCCGGGTCTGGCGTCTGGTGGCCGACTACGATCTGCGTCGCCAGGATGAAGTCCGGTACATCCCCGCCGGTAGCGACGCACAGACGCCCTGGGTGGGGAAGGGGACGTTCCGCTTGGGCGCCGAATTTCTGGCAGCAGACTGGCTGGCACTGCGGGCGGGATACCGCGACGAACCCCAGAGCTTCGCACCGGCCGGCGCCGCTTTCATCGACGATCCGGCCATTGCGTCGGTCTATACGGCGGGCGTGGGCATTATGCGTGGGCCTTTTGTGGTGGACCTCACCTATGAGCTGTTCCGCCTGCGCTACGACGATCTCTGGATCTCCAACGTGAACACGAACCGGATGAAGCGGCACACACTGCTGCTGGAAGTTGCCTATCGGTTCTGAGCGAGAAAAAATGCGCCCCGGGATCAGCATCCTGCTTGCCATCTGCTGGGCAGCCGTCGCGCAGGCCCAGGCCGTCCGTTACGTGACCACGCCCGAAGAGCTGCAGGCCGCCATTCAGGCCGCACAGCCTGGCGACACCATCGTGATGGCCGACGGCACCTGGCGAGATGTTGCGATCGTCTTTGAGGCCAACGGGGCCCCGGGCGACACCATCACGCTGCGGGCCGAGACGCCCGGTCGCGTGGTGCTGACGGGCAGTTCCCGACTTCGCATCGGGGGGGCCTACCTCAAGGTGGAAGGACTCCGCTTCGAAAACGGCGCGCTGCCCGACGGCGAAGGTGTGATCGAATTCCGGGCCAACGGCCGGCATGCCTTTCACAGCCGCCTGACCAACACGGCCATCGTCAACTACAACCCGCCCGGCAGGGAGACCGAGTACAAATGGGTTTCCCTGTACGGGCGCTTCAACCGGGTCGATCACTGCTATTTCGCCGGAAAGACGCATCTGGGGGCTCTGCTGGTCGTGTGGCTGCAGGATCCGCCCAACGATGCGCCGCCCCAGCACCGGATCGACCATAACTACTTCGGGCCACGTCCGGAGCAGGGTGAAAACGGCGCCGAGATCATCCGGATCGGCACCAGTGCCCGCTCGATGCAGGAAGCCCGCGTCGTGGTGGAGCGCAACCTCTTTCTGGAGACGAACGGCGAAATCGAAATCATCTCCAACAAATCGGGCGGCAACATCTATCGGGGCAACACCTTCCGGCGGTGCCGGGGGACGCTCACGCTGCGTCACGGCAACGGCGCGCTCGTCGAAGGCAACTTCTTCTTCGGGGAAGGGGTCGCGGGCACGGGCGGCGTGCGCATCATCGGCGAAGACCACCGCGTGATCAACAACTACTTTCAGGACCTGACTGGGACCGGCTACTATGCGGCGGTCTCGGTGGTGCAGGGCGTGCCAGACTCGCCGCTCAACCGCTACTTCCAGGTCAAACGCGCGGTGATCGCCCACAACACCTTCGTCAATACCGAGCGTAGCTTCGAAATCGGTATCGGGGCCAGCCCGGACCAGTCGCTTCCGCCCGAAGACCTGACCATCGTAAACAACGTGGTGCAGACGCGACCGGGCGCGCCGATCGTAACAACGCACCTGGAGCCGATCGGAAATACCGTCTGGGCCGGTAACATCTTCTATGGCAAACCCGGATCATTCCCGGAAGGAGCGGCGACGTTCGCCCATCCGGAACTGGTCCGGGGCGACGATGGCCTCTACCGCCCGGCGCCTACCAGCCCGCTCATCGATGCGGGACGTCCGGACTTTGCCCCCGCAGTGGATATGGACGGGCAGCCGCGTAGCGATCGGGCGCCCGACGTGGGGGCCGACGAGGTTTCGGACGCCCCCGTACGCTGGAAACCGCTCACACCCGCCGACGTGGGGCCCGACTGGCTGCGGGAGGCAAACATCGAAGTGAAGTTCGGAGGGAGGCCGTCCAGACTGGCACCGCATACTTCCGGCTTTCCCTTCGAAGGCGCGACCGATATGAGCTTCTACGTGGAGCGGCCGTCCCATGTGCGGATCAGCATGTTCGATCTGAGCGGGCGCAGGGTGATGACCGTCTTCGATGAGCGCGTCGAGGAAGGAGCCCACGTGTTTCGCCTCGACGGGAGCCACTTGCCCACCGGGACCTACCTGCTGGTGATGGAGACCGACTGCAACGAGCGCGACTATCGGCTGGTTACCATACGACGCTGACCGACCTGCTGGCGGAAAAGAAAACCGCTTTAAGACGAGCCAGCGCGAAGTGAAATGTCCCTGGCTTTACTTGACCGTTAAGAAACGACAGTGTATTTTTTGAAACGCCATGTATGATGTATTACACCTTATGATGAAACGACAGTGCATTCTGTTCACGCTGGGGCTGATGCTGGTGCTGGGTGGTGTGCCGGCGCTGGCCCAGGTGCAGCATCCCCGCGTATTCATTACGGCCGAAGAAGCGGCGGCCATCCGTGAGCAGGCCGACCGTTACCCGTTGCTCAGGAACACGCTGGCGCAGGTGCAGGCCGAAATGGAAGAGGCGCTGGCGAAGCCCTTCGAAATTCCGCCCCCGGGCGAGGCCGGCGGCTACGAACATGAACGGCACAAGCAGAACTACCGCGAAATGTTCGAAGCCGGCCTGCTCTACCAGATCACCGGCGACGAACGCTATGCCCGGTTCGTGCGGGATATGCTGATGGGCTATGCAGCCATGTACCCCGAGCTGGGCCCGCATCCGCGCAGCGAACGCCAGATCCCGGGCAAGCTCTTTCACCAGCTGCTCAACGAGTGTGTCTGGCTGGTGCATACCATCGTGGCCTATGACGCGATCTACAACTGGCTGAGCGAGGCCGATCGGACACATATCGAAGCCAGTGTGTTTCGGCCCATGGTCTCCTGGATCATGAACGAGGGGGCCTACGAATTCAACCGCATCCACAATCACGGTACCTGGGCGGTGGCCGCCGTGGGCATGACCGGCTACGTGATCGGCGAGCCGGACTGGGTGGAAAAGGCGCTCTACGGCAGCAATAAGGACGGCAAGGGCGGATTCTACGCACAGCTCGACCAGCTCTTTTCGCCGGACGGCTACTACATGGAGGGGCCGTATTATGCCCGCTACGCACTCTGGCCCTTCTTCTTCTTTGCCGAGGCGATCGAGCGGTACGAGCCCGAACGGGGCATCTACGCCTACCGCGATAGCATCCTGAAAAAAGCCCTCTATGCCACGGTCCAGACCGCTTTTCCGGACGGCGTCTTCCCGCCTGTCAACGACGCCTCGCTCACGATGGACATCCGGGCGCCGGGCGTCGTACTGGCCACCGACGTGGTGTTTGCCCGCTACGGAGGTGATCCCGCGCTGCTGGGGGTGGCGCACGAGCAGGGCCAGGTGGTGCTCAACGGGGCCGGCCTGGCCGTGGCGAAAGCCTACGCCGAAGCGCCCGAAGTGCCCCGGATGACGTGGCCCAGCGTCGAGTTTACCGACGGCGCGGACGGCCAGCGGGGCGGCATTGGCTTTCTGCGTACCGGCGTGGGCCGCGACCAGACCGTCGTGCTCATGAAGTACGGCGTACACGGGCTCGGCCACGGCCACTTCGACAAGCTGCACTTCATGCTCTACGACAACGGCCGTCAGGTCATTCGCGACTACGGCTTTGCCCGGTTCATCAACGTGGAGCCCAAGTACGGTGGTCGCTATCTCCCGGAGAACGATAGCTATGCCATGCAGACCATCGCCCACAATACGGTGGTGGTGGACGAGACCAGCCAGAATCGGGCTGATTTCGACGAAGCCGAAGCTATGTCGGGCCTGCGGCACTTTTTCGACGGCAGGGGCGGCCCTGTACAGGCCATGAGTGCGCGTGCCAACGGCTACTGGCCGGGCGTGAACATGCAGCGGACGCTGCTGCTCGTCGAAGATGCGCGGCTGGACTATCCCGTGGTGGTGGACCTCTTCCGGGTGACGGCCGACACCATGCACCAGTACGACTATCCCCTGCACTTTCTGGGGCAACCCATCTGGGACAACCTGGGCATTCGGGGCTACCCCGATCAGCTCAGGCCGCTGGGGACCGACTTCGGCTACCAGCACATCTGGGAGGAGGCGCGAGCGCGCACCGATAGCGTCGTGCAGTTTACCTGGCTCGATGGCTCGCGCTACTACACCTGGACGGTGGCGGCCGCTCCGGCTACAGAAGTCATCCTGGGGCGCACCGGGGCCAACGATCCCCGCTTCAATCTGCGCCGGGAGCCGATGATTCTGGTGCGGCGCCAGGCGAAGGATCATCTGTTCGCCAGCGTTATCGAGCCGCATGGCTACTTCAATGAAGCCCGTGAAGTCAGCCTCAAGGCCCGGCCGCAGGTGCAGGCGGTTCGCGTGGTGGGCCACAACGCGGAGGGCAGCGTGGTAGAGGTGATCGGGAAAGGCGGGTGGAAGTGGACCATCATGGTGACGAACGGTCCGGCCGATCCTGAAGCCCACCACACGGTCACGTTCGACGGCCGCACGTTCTCGTGGACGGGCAACTACGCGGTGGAAGGGGTGATTGCACCGGACGCTTCGCATCGTGAATGATCAGGCCTGCAGCGAAGACCTTAACCGTCGTTTTCAAACCAAAAACAGGTTGCACAATGAAGATCGATCTCACAGGCAAACGTGCACTGGTGACGGGCGCCGGTCGTGACATCGGCCGCGCCATTGCCGAAGCACTGGCACGTTGCGGTGCCGCCGTAGCGGTGAACTACCGGGCTTCGAAAGACCAGGCGGAGGAGGTGGTGCAGGCCATTCGCGCCGAAGGCGGCACGGCCATCGCCGTGCAGGCCGATGTCACCCGGGCCGACGAGGTGGAGCGCATGATCCAGGAAGTGGTGCAACAGCTCGGCGGCAACCTGGATATTCTGGTCAACAACGCGGGCGGCCTTGTGCAGCGTTCGGCCATTGCGGATATGCCCGAGGAGTTGTGGGATCAGGTGATGAACGTCAACCTGAAGAGCGTTTTTCTGGTAACGAAGGCCGCGCTGAAGTATTTCAACGACGGAGGCGCCATCGTCAACGTCTCGTCGCTGGCGGCGCGCAACGGAGGCGGAAACGGCGCCGTGGCCTACGCCGCGGCAAAAGGCGGGGTGCTGACCTTCACGCGCGGGCTGGCGAAAGAACTTGCTTCACGGAAAATCCGGGTCAACTGTGTTTCGCCCGGGCTGATCAACACCACCTTCCACGACCGCTTTACGCCGCCCGAGGTGCGTCAGCGTGTGGCCAGTTCGACGCCGCTCGGCCGTGAGGGCGAGGCCTCTGAGGTGGCCGCCGGTGTCGTCTTCCTGGCGTCCGATCTGGCCTCTTACATCAACGGCGAATCCCTGGAAATCAACGGTGGCCTCTATTTTGTCTGAGCCAGCCCGCTCTGCCATGGAGATGACGACAAAAAATCAATCGAAACGGTTTGTTTTCAGTCAGGAAGTGGCCTGGGAGGATCTGGGCGGGGGCATCCGGCGCCAGATTCTCGGCTACGACGAGCACCTGATGCTGGTGCGGGTGCTCTTTGAGAAAGGAGCGGTAGGAGTGGTGCATCATCATCCCCACCGCCAGACCACCTACGTGGAGTCCGGCGTGTTCCGGGTCCGCATCGGAGACGAGGAGGCCATCCTGAAAGCGGGCGATGGCTTCTTCGTGCCGCCCGACGTGCCACACGGTGCGGAGGCGCTGGAGGCAGGGAGCCTGATCGACGTATTCGCACCGGCACGTCGATCTTTCCTGGGCTTTGACGAAGATTGACAGGTTCATGGGGACGCCTCACCTGCAGCCTGGCAGTGCGGGAAGATCCAGACGCTTCCCGCCGGGCATTCTGGCGCTGGCGGCGTGGCTGCTCGTCGGCTCCGTCGCCAGCGCCCAGAACCCTTATGAAACCTATACAGGCTTCACGGTCCCGACCGAAGCCGTCCTTCCGGACAGCGAAGTACACCCCTCGCTGTGGTTCTCGGCCGAGGAGCTGGCCACGATCCGGGCCCGGTGGCAGGATCCGGCCTATGCCGAGCTGGTGGACGAGATCAAGCGCGACATCCGGGACTTCAAAAACCGCAACCCCGAGGCCACCGATCCGGGCGAACGGGCCCGGATGGCCAAGACGCTGGCCTTCGCCTGGTTGATGGAAAACGACATCGTGGCGCTGGTAAAAGCGCTTGCGACACTCGACGTGGCCTACGACAACGTGCCCCAGCGCTACGGCTCGGACGTGTTCGACGGCGAATACGACGAGATCTACCGGGCCACGTGGTTGCAGAACTACTGTGCCGCCTACGACTGGCTGTACGACCAGCTCGGGCCTGAGCTGGAGGCCGAATTACGGGCCAAGCTGGTGGCCGAGGCGCAGTTGCTCTACACCTACATGAACCAGTACGCGCCAAGGCCGCACAACCACCGCTCCAAGCCGGCCTATGCGCTCGGAACGGCGGCGCTGACGCTTTCCAGTCATCCGGATGCGGCAAAGTGGCTGAGCTTCGCGCTCGACCGGCAGAACAGCGTCACGAAGTACATGTTCAGCAACGAAGGGGTCTATCGCGAGGGGCCCCACTACTACGTCTTCACGCTGGTCAATGCGATACCCTTTCTCTGGCATTATCTGCACGTGTCGGGCGTGAATCTTTTTCCGTACTATCAGCCGGCCTTCGAATGGCCCATCCGTATCCGAAACAGCCGCGGGTGGATGCCCAACATCGAAGACGGCTACATGAAGCCCGCGCCCACGCACACCGTGGCCGCCGCCTATCGCAATACGCCGACCTTGCTGCACAGCAGCGCGCCGCTGGCCGAGATTCTGCAGTGGAACTGGCAGACTACCCGGTTTTTCACCCAGAACTACACCGGCGCCACGAATGACGTCACCTGGGAGATCGACGTGTTGCTCTCCTGGGACGCGAGTATTCCGGCGACGCCTCCGGACGTCTCGCCCACGCAGATCCTGCAGAGTGGCCAGGTGGCGTTTCGCAATGCGTGGACCGACGAGGGGGCGGCTTCGCGCTATCTGCTTTTCCACGGCGTGGCCTCGGCCGACAACCACGACCACCCCGACCACCTCTCGTACGTGGTGGATGCGGCCAACACGCCGCTGGCCGTGGATGCCGGTTACGGGCCGGAGGGCTTCAGCGACGACCGGCGTAGCTGGTACACGTCGCCTCAGGCCCACAACACGGTCACGGTCAACGGTTACCCGCTGGTCGATTACAGCACGGCGCGGAACGAAGGTCCACGTCTGCGGCACGCGCTCGACACGCCGTTTTACGACTTCGCCGAAATGCAGGCCCGCAGCCAGGGCGTGGCCGGCGGCGCCGAAGTACGGCGCGGCATTGCGTTTCCTGAAGAACGTTTCTGGGTGGTGTACGACCTGGGCTCCTCGGACAACGAGGCCAGCTACCAGGTGCACCTGCACGGGCGGGGGACGTTTGCGCGCAACGGTTCATGGCTGACCTGGACCGCCCAGCCTGACACCTACGGCGAGGGCGCCCGCCTGCATGCGGCGTTCGCCGGCAACCGCACGCTGACGATTTCGGAGAACACCGGCTGGACGAGTCTCTACTGGGGGCATGAGGAGACGCAGACCTACGTTTCCGTGCGGCAGACGGCCACCGATCCGGTCTTTCTGCACGTGCTCTATCCGACTCCGTTAGACGGAACGCCTCCGGCGCTGGTGGACCGGAGCGGCTCCGGCATCGTCAGTCTGGAGCTGACCGAAGACGCGGGCATCACCAACGTGGCCGTGCAGCGAGATCAGGTGCTGCGAACGGCCGGTCCGCTGGCGACCGACGCGATTTTTGCCTGGACCCGGCGCGTGCAGGGGAACATCGTGCAGTTCGCTCTGACCGAAGGGCGAGAACTCCGGTGGGAAGGGCGCCTGCTGCTTTCGGCCAGCGACACGCTGACGGTGGCCGTCGATCGCTCCAATCCGTCGCGTCAGTTGCTGTATGTGGAGCCGTTCACCGGACAGGCCGAGTTGACGCTTCGGCTGCTGCCCGACACGGCCACGCCGCTTTCCGTCACGCTCGACGGACAGCCGCTGGCCTTCGAGACGCCGGAGCAGGGCACGGTGCGCTTCCAGCTCAGCGGCGATCAGCTCGGAGCTGGCAGCGTCATTGTGGTAACAACGAACGTGGCCTCGGCCGCCGAGCCCCATGAGGCGGCCACCGCAGGTTTCATGATAGAGGGGCCCTATCCCAACCCCACGTCGGGGCCGATGCACCTTCGGCTTGTACTGGCCCGACCGGCGCATGTACGGGCGGTGCTGTACGACGTGCTGGGACGTCGCCTGGCGACGCTGTGGGATGGGGCGGTGGGAGCCGGACAGACCGAATTGACCTGGGATGTGAGACGCCTGTTGCGACAGAAACTGACGCCAGGGCCCTATCTGATCGAGGTGGAGGCCGACGGCGTGCGCAGGGTAGTCCGGGGACTGGCATTTTAGTAGATAAACGCAAGGCAAGCCTTCCGGCTGTCTGGCCGGAGAGCGGTACGGGCAGAGACGGATGCGCTCGCATGGAGTGGTAATTCGTCTCCCCGTTGACTTTCTGTCGGTGTCGTCCAAGCAGGAGGTAAGCAATGCGCAGAGTTAAAGGCCTTCGCTGGTGGATTATCAGCCTGATCGCGATTGCCACTGTCATTAACTACATCGACCGGGGTGCGCTTTCGATCCTCTGGCCCAACATCTCCGCCGATCTGGGGATGACCAAAGAGGATTATTCCCTGATCGCCATCATGTTTACGATTGCGTACGCGATCAGTCAGACGCTCTCCGGGCGGCTGTACGACTGGGTCGGCACGCGCCTCGGCTTTGTCATTTCGATCACGGTCTGGTCGATTTCCATTGCGCTCCATGCCATTGCGCGGAGCGTGACCAGCTTCAGCATCTTCCGATTTCTGCTTGGGCTGGGCGAGGCCGGCAACTGGCCCGGTGCCACCAAGGCGGTGGCCGAGTGGTTTCCGATCAAAGACCGGGCGCTGGCGCAGGGCATTTTCAACGCCGGGGCCTCCATCGGGTCCATCATCTCGCCGCCGCTGATCGCCTTCCTGTACCTGTGGCTGGGCTGGCAGGCGACCTTTGTGGTGCTGGGTGGACTGGGTCTGCTCTGGCTCATTCCCTGGGTGATCGTCTACAAGGCGCTTCCAGACCGCCATCCCTGGCTGACCGAGGAGGAACGTCAGTACATTCTGAGCGGACAGAAAATCGAAGGTGCCGAGGCGGAGGATGAACGGGTGCCTGGCTTTTGGGAACTTCTCTCGTACAAACAGACCTGGTCGGTGCTCGTGTCCCGCTTTTTCCTGGACCCCATCTGGTGGCTTTTCGTGTTCTGGCTGCCCATCTACCTGCACGACCGGTTTGGCTTCGACATCCAGCAGATCGGCCTTTCGGCATGGGTGCCATACGTGGGAGCGGCCGCCGGGGCGCTGTTTGGCGGCTGGTACGCCGGTTTCCTGATGCGTCGGGGCTGGACGGTGGACAAGGCCCGCAAATGGGCCATCACGCTCGGCGGGCTGATCATGCTACCCGGACTGCTGCTTACCTCGATTGCAGCCCATCCCGTCGTGGCTGTCCTGTTGATCGCCGTGGTGCTGTTCGGATTCCAGGTTTCCATCGGCAACATCCAGACGTTGCCCAGCGACTTCTATTCCGGAAAGGCCGTCGGGTCAGTGGCAGGTATGGGCGGGACCACGGCCGCGCTCGGGGTGATCATAACAACCTGGCTGGTTCCCAAGCTGGTGGTGGCCAGTTACGTACCGTTTTTCCTGATGGGTGCCATGCTGGTGCCGCTGGGTGTGCTCTCTGTGTACGTGCTGGGTGGCCGCATTCGGCGTGTACCACTGCGTCGGCGGCCCTGAACTCTGAAAGCGCACCTCCAGGCGTGCGGTAGCTGCGGAGCCTGGGAGCCTTCAACGCGCCTGGTGAAAAGTGTAGGCGGTCGGCCGGGTTGGGCTCAAACCATTGCGCTACGTGCATCTTTGCGGCGCCGCTGTTATTATTGGACCGAATTATCGGTTCGTCTGTTTGATTTTGATCAATGCGCCGCGCCGCGCTGCTTTTTACTCTGTTCTGGGGTGTTGTCGAAGGCGCCCATGCCCAGTGGTATGGCGTGACCTATCGGCCGCCCGGGGTGCATTACCGGGTGCTGCGCAGCTCGCACTTCGAGCTGATCTATCAGGCCGGGCGTGAGGCTGAAGCCCGTCAGGCTGCTGCGCTGCTCGAAGCGCACTACGACAGCGTACGGGCCCTGGTGGGGCTGCGCCATGACTTTCGGATGCCGGTGATCATAAGCGACTACCGGGATCAGGGTAACGGCTTCGTCTCGGCGCTGCCGTTTCGACAGGAACTCGACGTGGCGCGGCTGCGCGGGCTGGCCGTGGCGCCCACGACGCACTCCTGGCTCCATGCGGTGGTGCCGCATGAGCTGGTCCACGCCGCCCATGCCGAACTGAATGCCGGGCTCGGTATCGGGTGGGGACTGCGGCTGCTGGGGCCTGACTGGAGCCGTCTGCTCAACCTGTGGGCGCCAGCCGGCTTTGCGGAGGGCGTGGCCGTCTTTTACGAAAGTCGCATCGAAGGCGGTGCCGGCCGTCTGCACTTCCCATTTTTCAATATGGAGTTCCGGGCGGCCATGGCTT
>ERZ795042.814-NODE-814-length-22585-cov-6.549711_pt1 | contig 22585 bp, 10 predicted proteins | sample MGYA00375126_ERZ795042 | MGnify/ENA primary metagenome ERZ795042 (study PRJEB30171, sample SAMN05518105) | compost metagenome | isolation source: Feedstock adapted compost from Newby Island compost facility, Milpitas, CA | place: USA:Newby Island compost facility...
GATCGGCAAGTGGGAGCAGGGCAGGAACGCGCCGTCCGCCGCCGCGATCACGGCGCTGGAGAGCGCCCTGGAGACCGGCGGGGAGCTGACCGAGGCCGCGCTGCGTGCGCAGGCGATGGAACTCGAACGGTTACGGGGAGAGATTCGGCGGTTGCGCAGCCGTACCCTGCCCGCGAGGACCGAGAGCAAAGAGGATGACGACGACATGGAACGGCGCGCGGCGATGCAGATCCTCGCCGGGCTCGGGACCACGGCGGTCGTGCCGCCGAGCGTGATCCAGACGATCCTGTTCGAGGTGAACCGCGCCATAGGCGATCGGGACGACTTCGGGCTCGACGAGTGGGAGCGGACGATCTGGGAGTACGCCTATCGCGGTACGACCGGGCCGCTGGGAGCCACGATGCAGAACGTGGTGGCGGACCTCGTCGAGGTGGGGCGTCTGCTGGATCGCACTACCGATCCGTTGGTACAAGCCGGGCTGCTGCGGGTCAGCTCCCAGCTTTCCGCGCTTCTCGCTGGACAGCTGGACGATGTGGGCAGCTATCAGGCCGCGTGGCAGGCATGGCGCACCGCGCGACGGGCCGCCGACGCCTCCGGGGATCGCGATCTGGCCGTGTGGATTCGCGCCAGGGAGGCGACGGGCGCGTACTACACCGGCAAACCGATCGAGGCGGTCACTCGTCTGGTCGACGAGGCCGTCGGACTCGCCAAGGGTGCCCCGAGCGCCGGGCTGGCCAAGGCGTACGAGATCCGCGCGTTCGCGCTGGGCTCGCAGGGTGACGAGAGAGGCGCCCATGCCGCGTTGCGGGATCTGTCCGAGGTGTTCGATCGGCTTCCGCCCGCGGTTACCAGCAACCGTCACCTCGTCGGGTTCAGTTTCACCGAGGACGAGGTGCGCTGGGATGCCGCCTACGTCTCCGCTCTCGTCGACGACAGGCGACGCGCGTCCCGATCTCTCGATACCGCGCTGGCCACATACCCGCCCGAACTTGTGCACGGCATGGCGAATCTCAACTACATGCAGTCCCTCAGCCTCGTCCGTGACGGCGACGTGGCGGAGGGACTCAACCATGCGCTGACGAGTGCACAAGGGCTGCCCGTCAACGCGGCACGTCGGCACATCGCCGGTCAGATCCTCGAGGCCCTGCCGGAGAAGGCGCGTGCATTGCCGGGCGCTCAGGAGCTGCGTGCCCTCACGGAGCCGACCGCATCGCAACCGTTCCCGCGAACCTGAGCGACGGACAGGTCACTTCTGGATCTTCGTCGCGACAAGGGTGAATATTGTCGGACGGTGCCCCTAATGTGGCACCCGCGGGCGACGAGTCGTGTGGTTACGCAGTCCGGGAAGGCTGCTGACCCATAGGATTCGTGCCTGACCAGGAGCGGTGACGTCCCGTTGGCACGGTGCCACGGGCGGTATGGCAGAGGATGAGGGCAGCGGCGGATGGAGCAGGTCAGCCTGGATATCGGGGTGCAGGAGCAGCCGTCGGCGGAGGCTGAGGAACCGGAGGCCGACGCCGCCATCGACTCGCTGGCCGATGACGAGACCATCGACTACATCACGGGGAAGAAGGTCAAGCTCAAGGGCAACGAGGCGGTGCGGCAGCGCATCGCGCGTGCGCTCTTCCACGAGTACGGCATCTCGGTGGATGACATGGAGCGGGACTTCCCGATCCAGGTCACTATCGATGGTCGGCGGAAGGTGACGAAGAAGGCGGATATCGCCATCTTCGCGCCTGGTGCCGAGCACACGCTGGAGAACCTGCGCCGAGTCGTCATCTGCAAGCCCGAGCCGAAGCCCGGCCGGACCGTCACCAAGATCCGTACGTTCCAGCAGGCGCAGAAGGACATCGAGGAGCTGCAGACGATCCTCGGTACCGAGAGCACACCGTCGCTCCAGTACGGCATGTGGACCAACGGTCTCGAGATCTTTTACCTGTACAAGGAACCGACCAGGTTCGGCGCCCGCTTCGAGGAACTCGCCTACTGGCCCAAGGCCGACGAGGAGATCGGTAGTGCCACGGTAGCGTCGGTGGCCCGGTTGCGACGCCGCGCCGATTCCGAAATGCTCCGGCTGGCCTTCCGGCGCTGTCACAACTACATCCACGGCAACGAGGGAATGTCCAAGGACACCGCCTTCTGGCAGTTCCTCTATCTGCTGTTCGCCAAGATGTACGACGAGCGGCTCAGCCGACAGTACAACCGCCCGCCTCGCTTCTACCTGCTGCCCTCCGAGGCAGCGTCGGAGGAAGGCCGGCAGGCGATCCATAAGCGTATTCTCGACCTGTTCGATGAGGTGAAGAAGGAGTATCCCACCTTCACCGAGAGTGATGTGATCACGCTGTCGCCCCGCGCTCTCGCCTTCATCGTGGCCGAGCTCGCCCCCTACGATCTTTCCGCCACGGACATGGACGTAAAGGGCATGGCCTATCAGGAACTGGTCGGCACCAACCTGCGCGGAGACCGTGGACAGTACTTCACGCCCACGGGCGCGGTCGAGCTCGTCGTGAAGATCCTTGACCCGAAGCCCGGAGAAAAGGTTCTCGACCCGGCCTGCGGGACAGGCGGGTTCCTGAGGGAGACCCTGCGCCACATTCTCAACAAGTGGCGAGCCGAGGAGAACACCGAGGGGTTGCCGGACACCGAGGAGCAGCTGATCGACCATCAGGCGCGGCTCGCGAAGTCCGCCTCCGAGTGCCTGTTCGGCGCTGACTTCGACCGAACGCTGGTTCGAGCCACGACCATGAGCATCCTGACGTTCGCCGGCGTCGAGGGGAACGTCTACCACATGGACTCGTTGGCCTTTCCCGACGGGCACTTCCCGGACGTGGCCAAGGCGAGGCAGACCATTCCGGTGCCGGGCAGCGTCGACATTGTCATGACCAACCCGCCGTTCGGTACCGACATCAAGATCGAGGAGGAGTTCATCCTCGAGAAGTACCGTGACGGAGTCGCCCGTTCCTGGGTCAGGAACAAAGAGACCGGTGAGCTTGAGCCTGGAGCAAAAGAACTGACGGGGGTGTCGCCCGAGGTACTGTTCGTGCAGCGGGCGGTGCAGTGGGTTAAGCCAGGGGGCCGTATCGGCATCGTTCTACCGAACGGCCTGCTGTCCAACCACGGTCCGGCCAACGAGGCCATTCGCCGCTGGATTCTTGATCATTGCTGGGTGCTTGCGAGCGTGGAGCTTCCGGTCGAGACGTTCATCGTGGAGGCGAACGTCAACATCCTCACCACGCTCCTGTTCCTGAAAAAGAAGACCGAAAAAGAGCGGATGGCCGCCACCCTGGGAGAGCAGCAGGACTATCCGGTCTTCATGGCCATCGCTGAAAAGGTCGGCTACGACCGGCGTGGCAACAAGGTGTACAAGCGGGATCCCAACGGCAAGGCGATTGTCGAGGAACACCTTGAGCGGGAGCGCATTCGGATCGGCGACAAGGACGTCGTCCGCACCTTCATTCGCAAACGGGAGGTCATTGACAATGACCTGCCGCTGATCGCCGAGGCGTACCACCGGTTCCGCCAAAAGTACCCAGAGCCGGGGATCTAATGATCACTAGAATCGAGGCGTACGGCTACCGTTGCTTCGACCGGCTTAGCATCGACCTCGGCCGCTACCACGTGCTCGCCGGCGCCAACGGCGCGGGGAAGACCACGCTGCTTGACATTCTGCCCCTCCTCGGCGACCTGCTGCGTCAGCCCAGAGCGGCCCGCGCGTTCTTGGAAAGGCGCAGGGACGATGCACCGCCGCGGGCGCACACCCTGACCGAACTTGTGCACAAGCGACGCGGCGACACGATCGCCTTCGCGGTGGAGGCCCGGCTTCCCGACCGGATCGTGGAGATCCTCGCCGAGACGTCCCGGGCCGAGTTCACCCAGCGGGTGCCCACCCACCTCCGCTACGAGCTGCGGCTGCGGGTCGAACCGCATTCGCTCGAAGTCGCCGACGAATACCTGTTCCTCTTCCCCGAACAGGGGGCGCGTCCAGCCGCTGGGAAGTTCCCTCAGGGGATCACAGTCAGCGGGCACGCGCTCGCCGAGGCCGACTGGCAGCCGGTGATCCTCCGCGACGGTAAAACGGCCACTCGCTTCCTGCACGAGACCACCACGCAGGACAGTGACATCCCTCCACTACGCATTCCGCCCGGCACTCTTGCGCTCGGGACCGTTCCTGCTGATCCCACACTGTTTCCTGCCGCGCTGTGGTTCGCCGCACTGCTCAGGGAGGGCGTCGTCTTCTTCGACCCGGACTGGTCGACACTGCGTCGGCCTGCTCCACCCGGCGGTCCCGCTCGCCTGGAGGAGTCCGGGCAGAACATTCCGTGGCTTGCCCGTGATCTGCAGACGTCCAATCCCGACAGGTTCGCCTCTTGGGTCGACCATGTCCGGACTGCGCTGCCCCAGGTGAGTGATGTGCGGGCGATCGAACGTGAAGAGGACAACTACGCCTACTTCTCCGTCGAATACCAGGGGGGCTACCGAGTGACCTCGTCGGGGCTGTCCGACGGAACACTGCGTATCCTGGCCCTGACCCTCCTACCCTACCTGGATGAAAAGGCGCTGCCGAAGCTGCTGGTGACCGAGGAGCCGGAGAACGGCATCCATCCGCGTGCGATCGAAACGGTCGTCCACTCGCTCAACGGCATATATGACTCGCAGGTCTGGGTTTCGACCCACTCGCCGATCGTCTTGGCGAATACCGAGCTCGCCGACGTGCTCGCCGCCCGATTGACCGCGGACGGCAGCGTCGAGGTCATTCCCGGTAACCTGCACCCCCGGCTGGTCGACTGGCGTGGTGGCATCGACCTCGGCTCACTGTTCGCTGCAGGGGTGCTGTCATGACCGCGCCCGCCAAGCGTGACATAGTCTTCCTCCTCGCCGACGCCGGCATGGAACAGATGCTTCTCGGGTTCCTCGGCCGTCCTCGCTTCCATCTCAGCCTCGGCTGCGGGCCGTTTGAGTTCGACCCTCGCGAGGATGTGTTCGTCGCACAGACCAGGGACCCTGGCGTCTACAGGATGGCGCGCGAATACTTGCGTCCATTCGAGCGCACGCATCGCAGGGCCGTGGTCATGCTCGATGCGGACTGGGCAGGTAGCCCTGGCGCGGATGCCATTCACAAGCACATCACCCGGTGCCTGACTGAGGCGTGGACCGAGTTCGCAGTCGTAGTCATCGACCCTGAGCTGGAGGCCTGGATTTGGCAGGACAGCCCACAGGTCGCCCAGGCGCTCAAATGCCCGCCCGACTTCCGACGCATCCTCGCCGAGAGCCAGCACTGGCCGTGGGACGCGGCCAAGCCGCCCCGTCCCAAGGAAGCCCTGGAGCACCTGCGCCGACCGCCCTATCGCGCCGACGGCTCCCGCGCTGCCTTTCGCCGTCTTGCCGCGCGTATTTCAGTACGGCACTGCGAGGACGCGGCGTTCAACCTTCTGCGTGACACACTTCGCACCTGGTTCCCGGAGGACGCGTGAAACTCGTCGACATCGACTACCCCGTCCACGCCAGTTGGTTCGCCGAGCAGGGCTATCGTCTAGATCCCGGCCCATATATCTCGGAAAAGCTGGCGGTCAGGAAGTTCCTGGCGCGACTCCCTCGACTTGATTCGCTCGGCGATGTCGCTGAAGATATTTTTCACGCCGGAAGAGCGACGCGGAGCTATACGAACGACAAGGAGAATGGGCTACCATTCTTGGGTAGCGCTGACATTTTTCAATCGGATCTTTCTTTCGTTCCTCGCATTGCGAAGGGATCTTCCCTTGATACTCCTAGAGCTAGATTGAAGCCTGGATGGACGCTTATCACGCGCTCCGGGATGACTGCGGGTCGAGTCACGTATTCTCGACTTGAAATGGATGGTTGCGTATGTAGTGAAGATGTGCTTCGCGTCGTCCCTGACCAGAGCAAGATTCCTGCGGGCTACCTGTACACGTTCCTCGCAAGTCAATTTGGTATTCCCCTAATTAGGGGCGGCATCTACGGTACGAGCGTCAAGCATATCGAGCCGTCTCACATCGTGGGACTTCCAGTTCCGAGAGTCGATCCTACTATCGAACAAAATATTCATGTATTGATCCAAGAGGCAATGGAGCTTCGCTACCGGTTCCAGACCGGTATTGTCGCCGCTACCGTCGATCTCTTCAAAAGTGCTGGTCTTCCCGAGCTGCTCGACCTGCGTTGGCATGAACAGCCTCGCGACATCGGATTTACCGTTACTGGCGTTACCGCTACCAGCCTTCGTGCGCTTAACTATATCCCTCGCGCTCGGCGCATTATTGATAGGATAAAATCTGTCCCCCATCGCACGCTCGGGGATATATGTGCACAGGGTTTGCTTGGTCGAGGGGTGAGTTTCAAGCGCATCGACAGTGATTCGAAGCATGGAATCAAGCTTATTGGGCAAAGGCAAGGATTTTGGGTGAAGCCGTACGGAAGGTGGATCGCGAGAGCTGAGGCCGGCGCGGTTACTGTCCCAAATGAAACGGTGCTGCTGGCGGCCAGGGGGACGTTGGGTGAATCGGAGGTCTACTGTCGGCCAATATTTGTGACCCATCGTTGGACCGAGTATGCATATAGCGGAGACTTTCTTCGAATTAGTTCGGGATTAACAGACTTTCCCAACGCCTTCCTCTTCGCATTTCTTAGGTCGGAAGCAGCGTTTCGTATGCTGCGTGCGACAAGTTCCGGTAGCAAGCAGCAAGACTTGCACGAACATCTCCGGCGTGAAATTCCGGTGCCTGAATGCACTCCAGCTGACCGGGAGCGGATTGCAGAGGCTGTTCGAGATGCATATAGGTTGCGAGAGGAGGCTGACGCAAAAGAGGATCAAGCCTTTGCTCTGCTTACCGACGCGGTAAGGGAGGCGGCCAGATAGCGATGGCGCAGATTCTCGGAGGTGGCATCCCCCCCGTCAACGAATCCGAGATAGCCGTCATACGGGAGCTTCGGGACAGAGCCCCGGACGACTGGTTTGTGCTGCACAACATCGAGATCCCGATTCGCCGGGGGCATCGAGAGTTCGATAAGTTTGAGGTCGATCTGATCGTCGTGACCGGCCATTCGGTCTGCCTCATCGATGTTAAGGGGACCCGTGGCCGTATCCACGTCCATGGTCGGCGCTGGTATCCCGAGAGGCGCGAGCCGTTTGGATCGCCGGTAGCGAAGCTACGCGCACACGCGCGGGCGCTGAAAGGACAGCTGACACAGGGTCGGCCCGCTCTCTCCGGCGTCTACGTGGATGCGCTGGTGGTGCTGACCGCTGACGACGCCGTGCTGCGCGACCAGAGCAACAGGCCGGACGCCGACGCCCACGACGTGACCACCCTCCCGTTGCTGATCCGGACTCTCAGCGACCTGTCCCGTGTCCGCCAGGGCATGCTCAGGGACATCACTCCCTATCACCAGGCGATCAAAGAGGCGCTGAACGCCACGACGCGCCGGCCGACAGGCCCGCTGCGGTTCGGCAACTGGCAGGTTCAAGAGCGGCTCGGCGGTACCGACGAGGTCGTGGAGTACCGGGCGGTCAACGCGACCGCGCCCACTGCGGGGACGGTCCTCCTGCGTGTCTACCGCGCGGACCCGTTCGCCGAGGAGTCGCAGCGAGAGGCCGAGCGGATCGCGATCGCCAATGCCTACGAGATGCTGGCGAAGGTGCCGCCGCACGAATGCATCGTGGGGCGCCGCGACTTCTTCGCTACCGAAGACGAAAGCCGGTTCGTGCTGGTCCTCGACGACACGCCCGCCCGGTCGCTGCGCGTCTGCCTCGAAGACACGAGGGAGCCGCTCGCCGCCGATGTCAAGCTCCAGGTGATCCGCGACATATTGCGCGGCTTGGCGCACGCGCATGCGCATCGGGTGATACACCGCGCGCTCTCCCCGGACACGGTGATGGTCACCAGCACGGGACGGGCACTGCTCACCGGATTCGACTACGCGCGTCCGGTGGATCCCCGCCCGCACACCGTGCTTAATCGACTTGCGACAGCGGTCGATCCGGCGTACGTGGCGCCGGAATGCCAGTCGCGGATGCAGGCCGCCAGCCGGGCCTCGGACGTGTACGCGGCCGGCGTGATCGCCTTCCGGCTGCTCACCGGAGAGGTGCCGTTCGCCTCCAGCAGCGAGCAATTCAGCCTGGGCAGTGTGCTGCCCGCCCAGGTGATGTCCGACGCCGGCGTGTCGCCCGAGCTTGCCGAGCTGCTCCAGAAGATGTGTGCCCTCACCCCGTCGCAGCGGCTCACGGCGGCCGAGGCGCTGCGGCAACTGCAACGGATCCTCGGCGCAGGCGGCGGTGATGGTCGAGGCACCGGCCCGGTTGGGCGTACGGGCGGGGAAGGGGACACGCCCGACTATAGGAATCTGCCGGCGGGCTTTCAGCTGACGCAGAAATACACGATCCGCAGGAAGCTCGGCTCTGGCACGTTCGGCGTCGTCTACCAGGTTTACGACAACCTCGCCGCCACCGATCGAGTGTTAAAGATCGTGCTGCGTGACCGGGAGTCCGTGGTAGAGCGGCTGCGGCACGAGTACCAGCTTCTCCTCAGACTCGAGCCCCACCCGAACGTGGTCACCGCACGCGAAGCCGACTACCTCGGCGGCGGGGAGACCGCCTACCTCGTCTTCGACTACGTCGACGGCCAGGATGTCAGTGAGCTGATCAAACAACGCTCACTCGGTCCGGCGGACGTCGTCAAACTCGGCATCGACGTCGCCGAGGGGCTGGTCTACCTCCATCAGAATGGCATCGCCCACTGTGACATCAAGCCGAATAACCTGCTGAGGACCGATCACGGTACCAAGATCATCGACTTTAACGTGTCGGTATCGGCGGACTCCAGCATGTCGAAGGTGGGCGGCACCACACGTTATGCCCCGCCCGACACCCCTACCGGGCCCCCGAGCCACGCCGACCTCGTCGATCGCGACGTCTACGGCCTTGGTCTGACGCTCTACCAGCTCCTCGTCGGCCGATGGCCGTTCGCCTCGATGCAGCCGATGCCCGGTGAGGCCCCCATCGACCCGCGTACCCTCACCGGCTTCACCGACCTGTCCGACACCCTGATAGACACGCTGCTGCGTGCGATCGCTCCACTGCGCGGTGACCGGTATCCGAGCGCAGCCGACTTCCGGGACGCGCTGAAGGCCATCGGGCCGGTGTACAAACCGAGACCGGCCCCGCCGCCCGAGATCGTCCCCGTACGGAACGGCGGCGGGGTGAATCCGTTCGTGGCCCACCTGCAGACGCTCTACAGCCAGAGCACGAGCAGCAACGCCGGAACACGCGGCCACGACCCGTACAAGCTGTATGTGCATACCGCCCTGGACAAGAATCTCATCCGCGACGTCCAGGACGGCAGATACCAGCTCGTGGTGATCAGCGGGAACGCAGGAGACGGCAAGACCGCCTTCCTTGAGGAGCTCATCGCCGACGCGATCAAACGTGGCGCGGAACCGGGGCCGGCCCGAAGCAACGGCGCGGATGTACGGCTGCCCAGCGGGCGCTGGCTGCACACCAACCACGATGGCAGCCAGGACGAGAACGACCGGGATAACGATCAGGTACTGCTCGACTTTTTCGCCCCCTTCGCCGGTCCCGACCCCGCCGCCGTGACCGGATCGACACGGCTGATCGCGATCAACGAGGGCCGCCTTGTGGACTTCCTCAGCACCCACGAGGAGCGGTTCGGTTGGCTGGCGCAGACTCTCCGCGACGGGCTGCGTGGCGCGAAGTCCGGTGACGGCGTTCTGGTGGTCAACCTCAACCGCCGTAGCGTGGTCGCCGACGAGGACGAGCTCAACAAGTCGATCTTCGATCGCATGCTGTTGCGCATGGCCGACCCCGCGTTCTGGGAGGCCTGCGAGTCCTGCGAGCTTGCCGCCACCTGCTATGCGTTACACAACGCGCGCACGATCAGCCACCCGGACGCGGGGCCGAAAGTGATCCGGCGGCTGAAAGAGCTCTACACGCTGACCCATCTGCGCGGCCGAATGCACATCACGATCCGAGACCTGCGGTCCGCGCTCGCCTACATGTTCACCTCCGGCCGCTCCTGCGAGCAAATCCACGATCTCTATCGGGGCGACAACCTAGAGGAGATCCTGGACGGCTTCTACTTCAACAGCTGGGCCGGCAAGCCCGGCACTCGCGACCGGCTGCTGCGGCTGCTGCGCGAGGGGGACGTCGCCACCGTGCCGGAACCCGCGCTCGACCGCCAGATCGACTACATCGGTCCGGACGCCGGACAAGCGGTGATGACCGTCGACAACCGAGGCCGCTACGACGTCGAGCTGCTCACCCGGCTCTTCGAACGGCTGCCGAGAAGCACCGCGCCCACCTCGGACCAGATCGCGCGGCATCGGCGGTATCTCGCCGCCGCCCGTCGCCGGTTCTTCTTCGAATGCGTGGATGAGAACCGGGCCAGGCGGCTGCTGCCGTACCAGACCGGGAGGTCGTTCATCGAGCTCCTCAACCGGCCGGAGGAGGTGCCTCAGTACCTCCCGAAGGTGCTCGAGGCGATCAACCGCGGAGAGGGACTACCAAGCCCGGATCGGCTGGGCAACGTGCTGGCTCTCCAGGTGCGGCAGGTGCCCGGCGGGACCATCCGGAGCTACCGGCTGTTCCCCGCCAATTCCTTCACACTCTCGGTGAACAAGGCCGAGCCGTCACCGTACCTGGAGCAGCAGCCGGACGGACTCATTCTCACCTACCACGGGGATGGCGGGCAGGTGGCGCGCCTGCACATCCGGCTCGACTTGTTCGAACTGCTGCACCGGCTGCGGAGCGGATGCGTGCCCGGAGTGGCCGAGTTGCAGGGCCTCTACCTGGGGCTGACGATCTTCAAGAACGAACTGTCGGCGGCGCCGTACCAGGAGGTGCTGCTGACCACCGGCGGCCACGAGCTCAGGCAGATCCGGCGGGAGGACGACGGACGGCTGATTATGCGGGTGATCGAAGGCGGAGGTGAGGAGCGATGACGCTCAGCCGGGCCGACAAGGAGTTCCGTCACCCGGGAGTGAGCTACCTGGACTACAAACAGGTGGAAATGGACCGGGTGATCACCGGCTTGCTGCCCCGGCTGAGGTACAACGGCTCGCCCAGCGTACTCGCCCGGTCGGCGGACCTCACCGTGGACGACTTCGTGGACACCTTCCTCGAGCACCGGGAATTGTTCGTCGATTTCGACAGGGACACCACCCATCGCTGGGTGGAGACGCATCTGCTGGACATCGTCAACCGGGGCAAGAGCGGACAGGCGGTCGCCGGGCTGCGTCCACTGCACGGATTCACCTACCGCTTCCGTAACGCGCGCAGGTCACGGGCCTACGGCGCGGACGAGCAGCTCTACGCGATGATCTATCATGCGCCCGGCGAGCTCGGCCGCCATACGTTGGAGTACCTGAGGGAGTTCTTCTTCGCCGGTGTCGACTCGAACACCGAGACACCGCTGCGTGGCCGCCAGATCGATGTGGAGACGCAGGCGCTGATCAATCTGTCAGAGATCGTCCGTAGGGACATCGCCGATCGGGCCGGGGAGCGCGAGGGGAAATTCTTCCATCCACCGCTGTATCCAGAGGCTTCGCAGGTGCTTGCGGAGGACATCGTCGAGCTTCTGTATCACAAGGACTTCATCCCTCGCTCGGTCCTGGTGGACTACCTGAAGATCCTGCTCGCATTTCATCTGGCGCTCTACCATCTGCAGATCGCCAAACTACTTCCGGCACTGGTGCGCGGTGAGCATCCCCGACCCGACGGCGGGTTCTTCCTCGACGTGACCGGCATTCCTGACACCGCAACGGCCAGGCTGGCCGAGCGCAGCGCGGCAGTCTGGTTCGGGCGCATTCCCGATCTGGTCCGAGCCACCTTCACGATCAAGAAGCTCAACGAGTGGGCGCGGGACCTCGCCAGTTTCAAGCGGCTGCACAAGCCTGCCAACGGTTGGTTCACCGTACGCGATCTGCTGCCGCTGCTCGGCCCACGTTTCAAGGCCGAGCGGGAGAGGTTCGCCGACGCGCGGCTGCAGTTGATCGTCGAGCGGTCACGTTCGGCCGGTGAGGAGCTCGACTCGACGATCTCCCAGATCAACGACCTCGGGCTCGATCGGTTCACGACCTACATCGAGGTCATCACGGCCATTCGGGTGAGCTTTCACCGTAAGTACATCACCGAATGCCTGGACACGCTGCTGCTCAAGAACCGGCCCGGAGCGATGATCGCGCAACCTCGGCGAGGGGAGCGTCGCTTCATCCTCGACGCGCGTCTGCTCGAGGTGCTGCTGCAGATCGCCTTGCTGAGGCGGAGTGGCGGTGCCGGGCTGCGCACCACCGCGCTGCGAGTGGACGAGTTCTTGACCGTGCTTCGGGAGAGGTACGGCCTGTACATCGACCGTCTGCCCCCGGGGGACGGGTTCGAGCGGCCAACCATCGGCGACCATGCGGCGCTGCGGGAGAACGTGCAGGCGTTCACAGCCCGGCTGCGGGAGATCGGCTTCTACTCCGATCTGTCGGACGCGTACCTGACCCAGACCATCACCCCGCGCTACGTCGTCACGGACTGACGGAACCACGATGAGCACAGGACTTCGCGAACTCCTCGACTCCGAGCTGGAGGAGGCCCTGGAGCGGGTACTCGCTCCTCGGCTGTCGGCACTGCTCCAGTCTCGCAAGCCAGGGCACTGCGCGCGGATTACCGAGATCGGAGCGTCACTCGCGGTGCGGCTGTGCCGGCGGGTACGGGCGGCGGTGGGTGACGCTGCCCAGGTCCACGTTCTGGGGCGGCCGCCCGAGGTACCCGACGACGTGGCGGTGACCAGCACCAAGCTGATCGAGCTGCGTAACCCGGAGGGGGACCGGCAGCGCTCGCCGCTGCTGGTGTTCGTGCCGCCGGGCACTCGGGCAAGCGCGGAGGACTCCTTTGACGTGGCCACGTTCGAGGAGGTGGCGCTGGGAGATGTGTACGGCGACCTCGCCGAGCGGCTGCTCGCCGAGGCGCCGGAGGAGCTGCGCCGGAGTCTGGCGGATCTCCTGAGATACCTGACCGACGAGGACTGGCCGTACGCCGACGCCTTCGCGAGAGCACGTTTCCTGCTCACTGTCCAACTCAATGACTTCGACCCGATGGCCGCCGGGGCCGCCCTGTTCGAACTCGGTCTCGTCCCGGACTTCGAGCTGTTCAGCGATCCGGCCAAGGTCCAGACCCGGGTGGCGCGCAACCTCCAGCAGATGCGCGTCCTGGTCCGTGCCGACCGTCCCGAGCGGCAACGGGTCATCGAACTGGGTCTGACCGAGCCTAAGTTCCGCGCCAAACTGGCCGCCCTGCTGGCGCAGACCGGGGTGGACAGCCCGCGCTTGTGGACCCGCCGGATCGTGGTCGATCGGGCCAACTGGGGGCTCGCGTTTCAGCATTGGCCGCTGCGTGAGGAGACGCCGACAGAGACGATTCGCATTACCGTCGGTGAGCTCGACCTGCCGAGGGTGGGAGAGCAGCAGGGCGGTGAACTCGCGAACTATGTGGGCCAGAAGTATCTGCGATTGGGGGCCGGAGCGCCCAGTGTCCTCAACATTCCCTTCACCGTCGATCCGGACCCGCGCAGGGTCATGGGATTGACCAAGTTCGTAGTGCAGCTTGTTTCGGAGGAGGCGGGGCCGACCGGGATCGCCACCACGGTACGGCTGAGCCGTACCGGGAAGACCGAGTACACAGCGAAGCTGCAAAAGCTGGGAAAGCTGCGGAGCGTCGATTTCGATCCGGGCTGGTACTACGTGCGAGTGGTCCCGCAAGACGCCGAGGGCATTCCATTGCCGGTGGATCAGTCTTCGGACGAGAGCTGGCGGACCAACGAAAGCGAGCGCTTTTACGTCGTGGCCGACGACAGCACCGACGACCCGCCGGAGCGGCCGCGTGTCATCAAGGATATCGGCCTCACGCAGGCGTTGCGCCGCATGCAGTTCAAGGCGCTGGAGGAGCGCGGGGACTGGCGGGTGGTGCGCTGCCGGGACGTTGCGTGGAAGCGGGAACATGGTCACGGCGAGCGCGTGGTGCAGGCCTCCTTTGGGGGCTATGGGCAGATTGAGATCACGCTGTCGGCGACACTGGCCGAGTTCGAGCAGCGCATTCTGGCCGAGCCGGAGCAGGTTCGGCAGTGGCGGTTGGCGGTGAAGGTCGACCAGGTCGAGGAACTGACGGGTGAGACCGCGTCCTGGCCGGAGAGCGGTGGGGAGGCGCTCGACCGGTTTCTCGCGGCGCGTCGCGCGGTCTTCGCGGAAATTCGCGGCACTAAGGGCCTGGTGGTCGAAGGCCGCGAGCTGTCGGAGATCCGGGAGCTCGTTCAGGAGTACGCCGAGTCCTACGGAGAGCTACTGAACCGGCTGCTCTACCGCGCCGAACGGGTGGACGAAGCTCCTGCCATCCTCCGTGAACTGACGTTGCTGCTACGTCTCGACTGCGCGTCGGTCGAGTACGTCGACCTGCGCGGTGACCGGCGCGAGCTGACCTTGGTCGCCCCGACCCACCCACTGCGCCTGCTGTGGCTTACCGCCTGGGCCGAGCTAGGCCTCCGGTGGCTCGAAGACGCCGCCGGGCTTGATCCGACCGCCATAGCGGCAGCGGGGCGTTCGCTGGCGGAGATCTCACCGCTCGGGTTTCCGCTCGTCGTACCGCGATCCGGCGGTGCACTCTCCCTCGCCGCTGCCGACCTCACCCCCTACTGGGGTGTCTGCCTGCCGGCCGGGACCGACGATCCGCGTGGGCTGATCGGCGGCGTGACCGCGGCCCTGAGGCTTCCCGAAAAGTGGGTCGGAGGAGTCTCGGCCAGTCGGCTTGCCGACAAGGTCGAGCGATACCTGCGGCTCCATCCGTACGTGACCACGCTGGTGATCAGTGCCATCAATCCTGGCCGTGCGGAACACCTGGCGGACATGCTGGTCGAACTGCAGCGCCGCAGGGGGCTGAAGGACATCTCCTACGATCTGCGGCTGTTCACGGCAGACCCGGAGCGGGCGGACACCGGCGAGGCACTGCGAATGCTGCTGCGCGGCGAGTGGGGGTCGCAGGCGGATGCAGAGGTCTTTCACACCCGTTCCCGCTCTGGCCGAATCCCCAAGCTGGCGGTCGCGGTCAGGCCGCTCACCGAGTTCCGCTCCGCGGCCAGCGAACACTCCACGCACATCACGATGCTGTTCGACGCCTTCAGCGGGGAGCGGTTCGACGCGGTGCCCGCCGTACGCGAAGGGCTCGCGCCGGTCCACGGGCTCCACCAGGATGTGACCGTCCTCTACGACCTTAAGGAGGATCCGGTCGCCTGGCGCAAACTGCCCAGGCATGGACGGGCGCACCCCATCCCCGGTGCTCCGGAGCTGTCCGACCTGCTCGCCGCGCTTCCCGAGACGATCTCCGCCGCGGCGTCGGCGGTGGCGACCGGGCAGGTCGGCACGCGATCAGTACCCAGGATCACGCTCAGCCTCGACGTGGCCGACAGCACCCTGCTGCACCAGGCCCACCGCTCCAGCGACTGGGTCATCACGGTCGACCGCACCCTGGGCGTGGAGTATTTCGACAATCCCAGCAGTGCCCGTCGTCCCGACTACATCATCGATGCCGATGCCGCCGAGGCCGAAGGGCTGGGGCACCACGTGGTCATCAGCTCGCGCTCGGTAGACGAACTGCGCGCGCTACTGGAACCGGTCCTCACTCGGCACGGGTTCCAGGTGGAGACGAAACATACGGCTGGCTTTTTCGACCAGCTCAGGCTGCTGTCAGGGCAACTGGCGTTCAAGCTTGCCTCGGCGGCGCACACCCAGCGCACCGAGGTGCTCGGCTTGGTCCTTGCCCGGCTGTACCTCGACTACCAGGGCGTACTCACCGACCAGATCCTCGTCCCGCTCGACGCTCATCCCGAGTTGCTCCGGGAGGCCCGGCGGCGGGCCGACGAGGTCGGCGAAAGTGTCGGCCTGCAGCGAACCGATCTCGCCCTGTTCAACCTCGACGCGCGCAGGCGGCTCATCACTTGTCGGCTAGTCGAAGTGAAGTGTTACAGCACGCTCAGCGCGTACGAGACGCTCAAAGACAAGATCGCCATGCAGTTGCGGCGCAGTGAGCAGCGCCTCGCGGAGCACTTCGACCCGCATCGAACCCAGCCCGACCGGCCGGATCGCGTGCTCCGTAACGCCGAACTCGCCGCGCTGCTCCGGCCGTACCTCAGCCGTGCCGAGCGCTACCGCACGATGCGGGCGGACGCGGTGGCTGAGGCCCGTTGGCTGCTCAACTGTCTGGATCGCGGATACCGGCTGGAGTTCACCAGGACCGGCTTGGTGTTCGATCTCGCCGGTACCGGTGTGAGCATGGAGGCCGAAGGCGGGGTCGAGTATCACCGAATCGGGCGCGATCTCTGCCAAGAGCTGATCGACGCCATACCCACCGAGCTCCCGTCTCCGGACGAGCCCACCGTCGGAAGCCTGAGCAGCCTCAGCCTCACATTGCCGCGCGTGGAGGAGGCCGCGTTCCGGGCACCGGATCGTCCTCACGATGTGCCGGAGTTAGGGCCACCGCCCGAGCCGGAGGATGTCGAGGAGTTCGAAGAGGTGGAGGACACCGAGGAAGCAGAGTCTTCGAGTGCTCTCGACGAGAGGGCGGCTTGCCCTGAAGCCCGGGAGGACGACGGGGAGCCGGACCAGGCCCGTCCGGATCAGATTGCCCCGGCGCCGCCCTCGGAGACGGCCGAAATGGACGTTGCCGTCATCGAGGATGCAGACGGGCCAGAGAGATCCGCGCAGCCTGCAACTGTGGGGAGCGTACCCCCGCCTGACATCTACCTCGGATCGGCCAAGCCCTCTCCACAGTACGGAGTACTGGGCGAAGCCGGAGGCCGTCGGGTCGCTCTTGACCTCAACGAGACCCACACAATCAGCCTGTTCGGCGTACAGGGCGGAGGAAAGAGCTACACACTGGGCTCGATCATTGAAGCGGCGTCACTGCCCGCGCCGCCTGTCAACGAGCTGCCTCGCCCGCTGGCCACCATCGTTTTCCATTACAGCCCGACCTTGGACTACGCGCCCGAGTTCACCAGCATGGTCATTCCCAATGACGACACCGAACAGGCGCGCGTGCTCCAAGAGCGTTACGGTGTGCCGCCGATGGCGCTCACGGACGTGATCATGCTCGTCCCCGAGGATCAGTTGGAGCAGCGGCGGGCCGAGTATCCACGCATCCAGGTACTGCCGCTCAAATTCAGCTCCAGTGAGCTTCGGGCGGAGCACTGGCGATTCCTCATGGGGGCTGTCGGAAATCAGTCCACCTATATCCGCCAGTTGCAACGGATAATGAAGGCACACCGCCGTAACCTCCGGCTGGATGTCATCCGCCAGGCGGTCGCGGACTCCTCACTCTCGGATAACCTGAAAGAGCTCGCCAGTCAGCGTCTGGAACTCGCCGCCGAATATATCGACGACAGCGTTCAGCTCAAGGCGCTTGTTCGTCCTGGTCGCATGATCATCGTCGATCTGCGTGACGAGTTCATCGAGAAAGACGAAGCGCTTGGTCTTTTCGTCGTACTGATGCAACTGTTCGCCGAAGCGCAACACGGCGACGAGCGCTTTAACAAGCTGGTCGTCTTCGACGAGGCTCACAAGTACATCGAGAACCCAGATCTGGTGGCCGGGCTCATCGAAAGTGTCCGGGAGATGCGACACAAGGGCATGAGCGTGCTCGTCGCCAGCCAAGACCCGCCCTCGGTGCCGATTTCACTGATCGAGCTGTCCAACCACGTGATCCTGCACAAGTTCACCTCGCCGGCATGGCTGAAGCATGTGCAGAAGGCGAAGACGGCGTTGGCCGAACTAAGCCCTGCCAAACTGGCCGCTCTCACGCCTGGAGAGGCTTACATCTGGTCGGGCACTGCTACTGACAACGCCTTCAGCCACGGTGCGGTCAAGGTGCGCCTGCGTCCCAGGATCACCCGCCATGGTGGAGGAACACGGACCGCAGTGGGGTAGCACCAGCCTGCTTCTCCAGGTCCGGGTCGTGCTTTCGACGGATGCCCCGCCCGGACTTCCCTCCCGGGCGGGGCGCATTATTTGCGGAGGGTGGTTGTCGGTTCGGAGGTCAGCGGTTCTTCGCGGCGAAGAAGCGGTACTGCGCCCGGTACGGCACGCTCTTGATCTCGCCGTCCTTGCAGGCGCGGGTGGGGGCGGCGCCGCCGCTGGTGGCGAGGCGCTGGATGTAGGTGACGCGGCCGAACAGGCCGTCGCCGCGGGTCTTGGTGGCCTCGAGCAGGAGGTGCGGGATCGTGCCCTTGACCTCGACGTTGGCGATCGCCTTGCCCTCGACGAGCGAGCCGCCCCGGATCGACTGCCAGCTCGGGCCGCGGAAGTGGACCGCCACGGGCCGGTCGCCGGGGCCGAACAGGGTCGCGACCGGCTCGACGGACTCCCACGTGCCGCCGGTGCACTCGTAGATCTGGACGCCCTTGGCGGAGAAGGTGCCGATGGGGACGTTGCCCGCGGGCGGCCTCAGCTTGGCGGAAACCGGGGTGGCCGGGCGCGGCTTGACCGCGGCCTCGACGCCTCGGTGGCCTGCGTGCGGGGGGACGGGACGTGGGTTGGGGGTGGCTTCGGCGGCTCCGGAAAACGCGGCGATGAGGCCGGTCCCGAGCAGGCCGGTGGCGGCGACACGCCGCAGGGACGAAATAGACGCCTTGAGGGAGATACCCATCCAGACCCCCGTGACTCGTGTGGCGGGGGACAACGGCGACGATGCCCGGCCGAGCTGATAAATGCAGCGTTATTCAGAAGAAAATGAATCGTGGCCGACGCGTGCCCATCGGAGTGCCGCGAAACGGCCCGGCCGCAGGCGGGCTTCAGATGATTCCGAGCCGACACGAAATTCGATTGTGCAATCGTCACGAAAACCGTGTCCGGGTGTCACGAAATCGACGCGCAGGGACCCTGGGATCCTGCGCACCGGAGGTGAGCCGGCGGTGCGTGCCGGGTCCGTCGGCCTCGCACGGGCCGTCGCGGCGGCGTGCGCGGGATGCGGCCGCCCGGCGGCGGGTCAGCGCAGGGCCTCGACGGGTTCCAGGCGGGCGGCGCGCAGCGCGGGGTAGAGGCCGGCGAGGAGGCCGACCAGGGCTCCGGCGACGGGGGCGGCGACGGCGAGGCGGACGTCGAGGAGCGGGGTCCACTGGCGGACGGCGGAGACGGCGACGACGGTGACGATGCCGAGACTGGCCCCGACGACGCCGCCCGCCAGGCCGACGAGGGTGGATTCCAGGAGGAACTGGACGGCGATGTGGCGGCGGGCCGCGCCGAGGGCGCGGCGCAGGCCGATCTCGGCGACGCGTTCCATGACCGTCACCAGGGTGACGTTGGCGATGCCGACGGCGCCGACCACGAGGGAGACCAGGCCGAGCACGAGGAAGAGGGCGTTGACGTCCTGCTCCACGGCGTCGCGGGCGCGCGTGGGGGTGGGCGGCACGATCACCTGCAGTTCGCCGGCGCGGCCGGGGCTGAGGGCGAGCGGGGCCTGGCGGGCGATGAGGTCGGCGGCGCCCAGGGAGGTGCCGATGACCACGCGGGTGACGTGGCGCAGGCCGAGGTCGGGGCCGACGGTGGGCGGGACGATCACGGCCGCGGCGAGCGCGCGTTCGCGCTTGAGGTCGCCGAGGATGCCGATCACGGTGTAGGCGCGGCCGCGGATGAACACGGCGGGCAGGTTCTCCAGGCGGGAGACGCCGAGCATGCGGGCGGCGTCCGCGCCGAGGACGGCCACGCGGTCGCGGCGGGCGACGTGGCCGGCGTCGAAGAACCGGCCCATGAGCAGCCGTCCGCCGGTCGCCTCGGGGAGGGTGGGGGAGGCGGCGACGACCGGCAGCGTCCGGTCGGCGACCCGGGTCGGGTCGACCAGCGTGTTCGACCGTACGGCAAGGCCGGAGCTCTCCCTGGTCTGCGCGATCGCGGCGGCCGCGACCACGCCGCGCAGCCGGGCCAGCTCCTCGGGCGCGTTCCAGCCGATCGGCGCCTCGTCGTCGTCGTCCGGCGCCTCGACGGTGACCGTGGTGGCGGTGAGCTCGTCGAAGCGGCCGACGATCTGGTTGCCCGCGGTCGCGGCGACGCCCAGGGTGACCACGAGCGTGGTGATCCCGATGACCGTGCCGAGGGCGGTCAGCGCGGTGCGCACCGGCCGCGCCAGCAGCCCGGCGAGCGCCTCGGCGAACAGGTCGCGCAGGTCGGTACGGCCGCCGCGGGGCGTCGGCTTCGCGTTCATCCGATGGTTCTCCGTGCCGGTCGCGGGCGGCCTCACTCCTCGGTGAGCACGCCGTCGACGATGCGGACGCGGCGGTCGGCGCGCTCGGCGACCTCGTGCTCGTGGGTGATCACCACGATCGTGTGGCCCTGGTCGCGCAGGTCGCCGAACAGGTCGAGGATGAGGCCGGTGTTGCGGCTGTCGAGGTTGCCGGTGGGCTCGTCGCACAGCAGCAGGGACGGCTCGCGCACGATCGCGCGGGCGATCGCGACCCGCTGGCGTTCCCCGCCGGAGAGCCGTTCCGGCGGGAAGCCCGCGCGGTGGCTCATGCCGACCTTGGCGAGCGCGGCCTCGGCCCGGGCACGCCGTTCGCCGCGCGGGCCGCCGCCGTAGATCATGGCGATCATCACGTTCTCCAGCACGGTACGGCGGGGCAGCAGGTGGAAAGCCTGGAAGACGAACCCGATGCGCTGCCCGCGCAGCCGGCTGCACGCGCCGTCCCCGAGCGTGGTCGTCTCGACGCCGTCGAGCTCGTAGGAGCCCGAGGTCGGCCGGTCGAGCAGGCCGAGGATGTTGAGCAGGGTCGACTTGCCCGACCCGGACGGGCCGACGACGGCGAGGTAGTCGCCCCTGCGCACGCGCAGCGAGACGTGCGCGAGGGCGTGGACCGGCGGCTCGGCGGGGAATACCCGGCACACGTCACGTAACCGGATCACGTCCGGCGGCCCGGCGGGCCCGGGCGGCCGTGGCCTCGCCGGTCGCGGGTCAGGAGTCGCCGAGCACCACACGGTCGCCCTCCTTCAGCGTGCCCGGGACGACGGGAGTGACCTGGACCTTGCCCGCGGCGGTGAGGCCGGTGCGCACCTCGACGTCGCGGGTGCGGTCCGGGGCGTACTCCACCTGCACCCGGGGTTTGCCGTCGGCGGAGGTGACCACGGCGCCGACGGGCACGGCGAGCACCTCGTCCTCGGTCGCGCCCACTGTGATGCGGGCGGTGACCGCGGCGCCGACGAGCGACCGCAGGCCCTTGGCCGCCCTGACCCGGAGCAGGACGGCCTCGGCGCCCAGGTCGGGGCGGGCCTCCTGGCCGCCGGCGCCGTTGCCGCGGCCCGGCGCGTCGCCGGCGGCGACGAGCGTGGCGCGGTACGAGCGGCCGCCGTCGAGCTCGACGGTCGCCGGCATGCCGGATCGGAGCAGCTCGGCCTCCCGGACGTCCACCGATCCGGTGACCATGAACGTGGAGCCGGTCACCACGGCCACCCGGCCCGCGACGGTCTCGCCGGCCCGCACCTCGACCTTGTCCACGCGGGCGGGCAGGTCGGGCAGGAAGACGATCTCACCGGCCGGGATGCTCAGGCCGTACGTGCGCTCGTACGCGGCGAGGATCTCCCCGGCGGCGGCCAGGTTCCGCTCGCTGTTGCGCACCTTGAGGTCGAGCACGCCGCGGTCGCGGGCCTGCCGGAGCGCCTGCTCGGCGGCGAGCACGGACTCCCGCGCGGTGCGTACGGCACGGCGCAGCTCTTCCAGGCGTTTGGCGTGGGCCGCGGCCGCCTGTGCCTCGAACGCCTCGAGGGCGGCCTCGGCCGCGGCGAGGTTGCGCTCCGCGGCGACGACGGCGGCGCGGAGCCGCTCGGGGGCGGCGGGCGGCGCGGACGCCGTGGGCTGGGCGCTCGGCTGGGCGGCCGGCGCCGTGGGGTTGGCCGCGGGGGTCCCGGCGGCCGGGGCACCGCCGGCGGGGGTGCCCGGACGGGTGGGCGCGGCCTTAGCCTCGGCGAGCGCGCGGCGGGCGTCCGCCAGGTCCTCCTGAGCCACCTCTACGGCACGGCGCAGCTCCCGCTGCCGGACCGCGTCCTCCGGGCTCATCGTCCGCGCCTCGGCGTCGGCGAGGTTGCGCCGGGCGTCGCGCAGGTCGGCACGCGCGTTGGCGAGCTTCGCCTTGAGCACGGTGAGGTCGCGCGCCTCCCGGGCCGCCTTCCGGTCGGCGCGCAGCGTCTCCTCGGCGGTGCGTACCGCCTGGCGCAGCTCGGCGAGGGTCCGCCGTTCGGTGATCCCGGGCTCCTGGGCCCGGTACCCCTTGCCCGCGTACCACCGCCGCACCGCGTCCGCCGTCGCCCGGTCGAACACGCCCGACACCCGCACGCCGTACCCCATGCGGCGCAGCGCCCGCTGCAGCTGGCGCACGTCGGCGCCCCTGGTCCCCGGCGTGATGGTGCGGTGCATCGGCACCGTGCCCTCGAGGGCGAACACCGGCCGCCCGTCGACCTCCAGCAGCACGGCGCCCTCGGTGAGCCGGCCGACGCGCGGCGCCCTGGTCACTCGCTGCCCGCCGCCTCCGCCCGCGGCGGCCCCCGCCACGCC
>ERZ795042.822-NODE-822-length-22322-cov-31.799749_pt1 | contig 22322 bp, 24 predicted proteins | sample MGYA00375126_ERZ795042 | MGnify/ENA primary metagenome ERZ795042 (study PRJEB30171, sample SAMN05518105) | compost metagenome | isolation source: Feedstock adapted compost from Newby Island compost facility, Milpitas, CA | place: USA:Newby Island compost facility...
GCGTATTGGCCCTCCATCTGCTCGATGATGAGCTCGACGGCCTTGTCCGCGACGGAGAAGATGTCCTGCTGGATGTACGGCACGAAGGGCAGCTTCGGGTCGTCGAATGAGACCAGCGCGACATCCTGAGGCACCCGGCGCCCGGATACCCACAGGGCGGCGTACGCCAGGCGCGCGAGCACGGTGTCGACGGCCAGCGCCGCGGTCAAGTCCGGGCGGGCGTCGAAGAACTCGGCGATCTGCCGCTTCACCCGGGCGTCGTCCTCGCGCGATGTCCGCTTCACGTGGAGCCAGTGCGTCTTGTCGATCGGCAGCCCCCGCTCCAGGAACGCGCGCTCGAACCCGAGGGTCCGCTGCCAGCTAACGAAAGGCCGGGGATTTATCCCCAGCCTTAAGTTTATAAAGATACCCTATTCCGAGTAATAGAGCGAACGTAAATAAGTACTCAGCCGGTCAGCTTCGGTTTTTGTTATGTCGGCAGGTATCTTGAAAACAACACTAAAATCCGGCCGAAGCGGGTAACTGACGTCAATCGTTTTAGTCACTGGAAGAGGATTTCCCGTTGCGAGGGCTGCGATCTCGGTGGAATGTCGTGACAGGTCTGCTGCGGTACGATGTACCTTTAGCGAAGAACGCAATTCTTTTGAGAGAGATTCTCTGGAGGTATCCGCGAGCCATTTGACCTTTCGCTGGTGAGGATATCCTTCGTTAACAAAAGAGTCATCAAAGAAATAGCCGGTTGTTACCTCGGCAAAGTAAATGTCGTCACCGTTTGGAACAAGGACAATGTCTCCCGTGTTAATCCGATTTACAAAGATGTCGATGGTAGCATAAGCATTCCCTAACACCAGCCCGGTGTAGTTGTTCGGAGGAGAAGCAAGCAATTTTTTGATGCTTTCGCGCGACTGGCCGGAAAGGTTTCCGATTTGGGGCCAGCCAATCGCAATAATGTTACGGGTGCGGAACTCTTGGAGTCTGTTAATGCCGTGAGGGACAGGACGGATCAACCATGTATTCATTGTTGCTCCTTTCTGTCGGTAAAGCCGACGTAGAGTATAGAGTTATCTTCTTGTTATCTATTATTTTATAAAAGTTTCTATTTGTCAATATAGAAAACGAGAAGATATCAAGAAGATTTTAAACCGGGTGAAAGAGTACCTTTAGCTTGCAACGGCGCTCCCCTCACTACCCCTCCGGCGTCGGGTACCCCACGTCCGCGACGAAGGTGACCGGCACCGTCTCGCGGCGCGGGGCGTATTGGCCCTCCATCTGCTCGATGATGAGCTCGACGGCCTTGTCCGCGACGGCGAAGATGTCCTGCTGGATGTACGGCACGAAGGGCAGCTTCGGGTCGTCGAACGAGACCAGCGCGACATCCTGCGGCACCCGGCGCCCGGACTCTGAAGAGCTGGAACATCCGGATCGCCTCGATCTCCTTCTCCATCTGGTCCTCCGTCACCCGGATGAGCGTCTGGTACCCGCGCTCATGCAGCCCCGACTGCAGCCAGAAGAACAGCAGGCTCTCGATGGGCATCGTGATCGACGGAAAAATGATCCCGACGATCCCCTTGAACCCGGAACGGATCGAATGGAGGATGTCCGTGCCGTTCCGCCCCGCCACGAACGTGCCTTTCCCCTTGATCCGCACGACGAGATTCTCGTCGCTCATGACGGCCAGCGCCTGCTTCGACGTGATCTGGCTGACGTTGAAATACTCGGCCAGCTCCTTCTCGGACGGCACCCGGTCCCCCGGCTTCAGCTTCCCGGACAAAATTTGTTCCCGCAAGTGGTTCGCGATCTGCCGGTACAGCGGAACAGACTTCATCCCGCGGGCGAGGAGGAGTTCATCGGGCGGTACCGTAAGGTGACGGCCGCGATCAAGTCGCTGCCGTGGGTGTGCGGCTACTGCTACACGCAGATCACCGACGTGCAGCAGGAGACGAACGGCCTGCTCACCGCGGAGCGCAAGCCGAAGGTGGACCCGGAGAAGATCCGGGAGATCAATCTGGCGTAAGCAAGCGGGAGTGTCGAGACTGTCGGCCGGGGGCCGGCGGTCTTTTGTTGCGCGGAATTATTCGGCTTTGTAGATGGAAATACCGACTTTGTCGATATGATCAATAAGGTTTAGATGGGACAGCGAATGATAATCCACGACGTCCACCATGTACGGAATGGGGAGTTCTTCGTTCAACAGGGTCTGCAAATCCAGGGCCACGTCGGGGATCGGCCGGTCGCCCTTGATGGCCAGATCGATGTCGCTGCCGCTATGGTGTGTGCCTTTGGCACGGCTGCCGAAAAGAACGACTTCCCGTATTTGCGGATACTTGCAGAACGATTCCAGCATCAGACGAAAAGATTCCGGCGCTACACCATAGGTGTTCATCGATCCATCCCCAACCGGTCGTGAACTTGCTTGAGAGCTGTGACGTAACGCTCACGAATGAGTTTATGGGCCGTTTCAGCCGTGCTCTCATCGTAGGTATGTGCCATCAAATTGCGTTTCTGAAGCATGTCCAGCCAGAGCTCGCCGTCTTCAATCAAGCCGTAGCGGAACGCCTCCTTGATGACATCCCTCGGAAATTTGGCGTCGATGCCGCGTTCCTCCATAAAGTCTTTCAGCGTCTTCCAGGCGAGTTCAAACGTAAATTGATAATACTGGATGACTCCGGCTCTCTCCAACTCGGACAACAGTTCGGATTCCAACGCTTGCTCGAGTTTGCCAAGCGCTTTGTCAAAATTTTCGTACCTTTGTTTCCAACGCGTTTCGGAAGACATTGCGGATCGCTCCATTCTCCATGTTCCATCAAGATTATAACATGACAACTGCGGAAACTTGTACGACCGGAAAATGTCGATCTTCCTCGCGACGGGTTTCATTGTTCGAAATTTTATGTCCTGGTTGTAACATTGCGGCCTTATCATGCGGCATGACGGACCACACACCAACACAAGGCGTACTCCCGGCGGTCTTCGCCCTGCGCGATGCCGTATTTCAGCCCCTCCGCGCAGCTCCCGATCAGCATGATCGGCGTCTTGAGCTTATGGGAGACGCCGGCGATGAAGTCCTTGCGCATCATCTCGAGCCGCTTCTCCCGCTCCAGATCCCGCGCCAGCTTCTCGTTCGCCGCGCGCAGCTCCGACAGGGCGGCGCCCGGCATGCCCGCGAGGAAATTCAGCGTCCGCGCGAGATCACCGATCTCGTCCCGGCTCTCCACGCGGCAGCGCTCGCTGAAGTCGAGGTTCGCCATCTTCTCGGCCGTCCGGTGGATCGTGCGCAGCGGCCTGAAGATCATCCGGGAGTAGAGCATCGCTCGTCACCGAACCCGCGCGGCGAACTGACGCGGGCGGAAGCCGCGGCCTTGGTCCAACGCCTGCTGCGGCAATCCGAATTGATCGACTGACGCCGAGTCTCATCAAGTCGGACGGAAAACGCGACGGTTTTCCGTCCGACTTTTTTTGTCCGGGACAAGTGGTGACTCGCAGGAATCAAGCGGGAAATTTACGTGTCGAAACGCGGGATGTAAAATACAGGTAACGGTGCCAAGCGGGGGGTCCCGTTTCGAAGGCGGACCGATCGGATTTTTCCTGACCTTCCTCAACATCGTCATCTTCGTCGTGGCGGGGTTGGTGGTGTGGAACAGGCGGCAATTCCCGGGATGAAGCGTCCGCCCGCGTCGCGCCCGCCTGCCTGCGCGGATGAAATCACTTTTGTCGTGGGACGGGAGGATGAAAAGTTCCATGGGTGGAGGGTTCGGAGAAAAATCCGGTAATCCATATAGAAAATGGCTATTAGAGGTAAATATGGAACTTATTTGCATTTTTCGGACGGAAGCGGGGAGAGTGGCGCGATCGTGGCTATTTTGGATCATTCTGGCGTTGCACGCGGCGGTGCCGTTTCTGATCGGTCTGTCCTTGCTGGAATCCCGGGCGAAAGGCTTCGGCTACTTGGGGTGGGTCGTCCCGGGATTTATCCTGTACGCCCAGATCTATCATCTTTACCATCTGGCCGCGGTTGTGCTGGCGGCCGCCGGCATGGAGGGAGCGGCCCGAAGCGGCGCGGCCGGCTTCCGTCCGGACGTGGTGTCCCGCCGCCGGAAGCAATATGCCGCTAAGCTGACCGTCCTTTCGTTGGCGATGTGGGTCTGCGTCTCGGCACAGGCATTGTCCACGGTCATGGCCTGGGTTGTCCGGTTCGGGGAATTGCCGGTATCGATCAATCTGATCAAGATGCTGTTGACTTGTGTCTACTTGCCGCTGCGCGTATTGCCCGGCATCGTGCTGATGCTGGCGATCACCATGCTGATCGCGCAGTATCGGGGACGGATCGGCACCGTCATCATCGGCATCGCAGTGATACTGGCGATGAGCCTGCCTGAACGGACCGGGCTCGGCGGGATATGGACCCTCGACCGATGGATGTGGAATGCGGCAGATCCGAAATCCGCGTTTGATATGTGGTTTCTGATGATCGCGCACATCGTCCTGTTCGTCGCATTGGGCATCATGGCATACGGCGGAAAGGGCGCCACGGGGGAGTCGGCCGACGATGCGCGTCGTTGAGGGCGGCAACGCGCCCGGCTTGTCGGGTAAGCGCGCCCGAGGCATTTGGGTGTTCGGCAAGCGGGATTTCGCGGGACGGAAATTGCCGGCCGGCGAACACGAAAAATCGCAAACGACCTGAAATTCCTGCCACATTGTTGTCAGCACCCCCCTCCTGCAATGGGAATTGCAAGCGAGCCGAATACGGCGAGCCGCAATTCCCATTTCGCATTCAGGAGGAGATCAGCCATGCAACAAATGCACGCGAAACCCGCCATTCATCCCTTCCGCATCCGCGTCGCCGAGGAGGAACTGCGCGACCTTCGGGAACGCCTGGTCCGGGCGGACATCTCCGGCCGGCGCGTGCGTTGCTCGCTGAACCGGGACGAGTCGCGGAAGGCGCTCGACTACTTCCGCGGCCGGCTGGAACTGTAGGACGGCCGCGCCGCCGGACCGCCCGTGCCGCCGCCCGCGCCACCCGCGCCGCCAGCGCCGTTCCGCCCGATCCCCCGGATCCGGCCGATCGCGTACAGCAGCGCCGGCACGATGATGAACATCGTGAACGCCAGCGGGATGGTGGACGTCGAGAGCGCGTGCGTCATCTCCTGGTAGTTTGCCGCGCCCCAGATGCTGAACAGCGTCAGCAGCAGGCCGATCGGGAACACGATCGGCCGATAGTCGCGGAGGGCCATCCACTCCGCCGCCCCCAGCGTGGTGATATAGAAGAACACGCACACCTTCACGAACGCGCCGAGCACCCAGATCGCCATGAACAGCGCCTCCAGATGGGTAAGGAACTCGGCCAGATCGATGTATCGCGCGAGGATCAGGAACGCGTAGGAGTAGCCGCCCGTCAGATCGCCGAGCAGGAGCAGCGTCACCCAGTTGGACAGCAGCAGCGTCAGGACGATCGCGCCGAACGTGATCCAGAGCGTCTTCTTCGCGTTCTCCCGGTCGGAGACGAACGGGAGGAGGAACCACGCGATCGCCAGTTCCCCGAACCAGATCTGCAGCACCAGCGCGCCCTTGAGCGACGGCAGCAGCCCCTCCCCGAGAATCGGCATCATGTTCGTGATGCTGAGGTCCGGGATGATGAGCAGCACGATGAGCAGGAACAGGAGGAGGAACGCCGGGAGAAAAAGATCCGCGAACCGCCCCACGATCTCCACGCCTCCCCGCACCGCGAGCGCGCACACCAGCACGAGGCTCCCGAGCACGACGACGAGCGGGGTATCGGACAGGAAGGAGCCGACGACGAACTCCCCGTATTCCCGCAGGATGATTCCGCTCACATAGAGATAGAACAGCCACAGGATGCCGCCGAGCGCCCAGCCCGGGAAGCGGCCGATGATGTTCTTGCACGCCCGGATGACGCCGCAGTCGGGCTGCAGCCGGTTCAGGGCGAGCGCGAGCGGCACGGCGGCGAGGCCGCAGACCGCCCAAACCGGCGAAAGCCACAGGTCCTGCCGCGCGAAGTTGAAGGAGATGCCCGGCGCGGTGAGGATGGCCGTGGGGGTAATGGCGAGATAGACCATCTTGCCCATCTGCTGCGCGGAGATTTTGCCCTTCTCGATCATGGCGCCTGATCCCCCCGTTTCGCGCTCAACTGCTCGATGACGACGATGGCGGGCCGGAATATCGCGTCGACGAGCTCCGTCGGTCCCGGCAGCCGGGGGTTGTACGCGAGCGCGACCGCCAGCGCGACGCCCGCGAGGGTCAGGACGGCGGCGGCGATCCGCTCCCGCGTCACGAGCTTCCTCATCTGCGGCTCACCTCTGTTCTCTCCTGAAAAAGTTCTTGCCGACCAGCCCCGGTCTCGCGATCCTCAGGTCCGGCTCGAGACGGACCTCCACTTCCGGAAAGATCTCGTCCCAGCGGTCCGCGTTCGCTTTCCAGATCTTCGGGTATTTGCGCCAGAAGGCGTCCGCGAACCGGAAGATGTCGGCCCGGTATTCCTTCTGCGCCAGCTCGAGCGCGTATTTCACGCGGTCTTCGACGAGCCGCTCGAGCGCCTCCTCGACCTTCCCGATATGGTCCGGCTCCGACAGATCCAGGGCCGTCGTGTTCTCGACGATATCGTCCTGGCCGGTGATCCGGACGATCATGATCCAGCGGCCGTCTTCGATCCGCGGCAGCAGCCGCGTATGGTTGCGCAACAGATGGAGCGAGACGTAGCCGCCGGAATCGTCCGGCGTCACGGTCACGGTGGCCTGTTTCATTTCATTGCGCAGCCACATGACGCCTCGGGTGGCCTGCTCGTTCAGTTCGCCGATCATGCGGCCGTCCTTGAAGACCGCCGTGCCCTCGATGTACGGGAACGCCGCCTGTTTGTCCCGTACCGGGTTGATCCGGACGATCGGGAGAACCGCCGCCCCGGATTTGCCGACCAGCATTTGCGCGAGTTCCTTCAATGTGATGTTCGGCCCGGTCTGATGTTCGGCCATCGCGATGAGCGCTTCCGCGACCGAGCGGTCGATCGGCGGCGCGAGCAGCATGACGTCCTTCGCCGTTCTTTCGCTGACGAACACGAGGGACCGTTCCCTTGACGCGATGTGCCGCATCAGGAAATCCATCGGCTCCTCCAATCCGGCCCGCGCCATCCGCTCGCCGAACAGGAACACCTCGGTCTGCCCCCAGAACACCGTGCGGGAGACCATCTTCTGCAGGCGGGAAGCCGCGTCCGCCATGTTGATGCCCGTGGCGGAGCGAACGACCAACGTCCCCTTGTCGCTGCTCGGCTGTCCCGACATCTGGCCGCCATCGGAGCCGGTCGGCGAGGTCAGATAGATCTTCACGGACAGCTCGATCCGCCCGTCCTCCGTGCGGTCGATGCCGGCCGCCGTGATGATCGCAAGATCGTTCACTTCCCGCGCGTTCCAGCAGCCGCCGACGGGGAGCAGGCAGAGGGGCAGAAGGACGAGAAGCAGCGCAAGACGCCTCATCTTTTCGCTCTCCTGTTCAGCATCCAGCGGGGAGCCCGCCACAGCACGTCCTTCAGCCCGCGGCCTTCCAGCGGCGCGAGCGGCGACATGTAGGGCACCCCGAAGGAGCGGAGGTTGAGCAGGTGGTTCAGGATGACGATCACCCCCAGCATCACGCCGAGCAGCCCCATCATGCCGGCCAGGAACATGATCGGGAAGCGCAGCAGCCGGATCGGAATGCCGATCGTGTAGCGGGGCGCCATGAACGACGCGATGCCCGTGATCGCCACCACCATGACCATCGGCGCGGACACGATGCCGGCCGAGATCGCGGCCTGGCCGATGACGAGGGCGCCGACGATGCTGACGGCGGAGCCGATCTGCTTCGGCAGCCGGGCGCCGGCCTCGCGCAGCGCCTCGAACATCGTCTCCATCAGGACGGCTTCCATCAGCGCGCTGAACGGGATCTGCTCGCGCGACCGGGCCATCGTGAGCATGAGGGTGGTCGGGATCATCTCCTGATGGAACGTCACGACGGCCACGTACAGCGACGGCCCGAGCAGCGAGATCGCGAAGAAGAGATACCGCAGCCAGCGGATCGCCGTGCCGACCACATAGCGCTCGTAGTAGTCCTCCGGCGTCTGCAGCAGCGCGAAGAACGTGATCGGCGCGACCAGCACGGTCGGCGTTCCGTCGACCATGATGATGACGTGGCCTTCCATCAGGTAGGCGCTCGCCACGTCCGGCCGCTCCGTGCTGAGCAGCTGCGGGAAGGGAGAGTACCGGTTGTCCTCGATCCATTCCTCGATGTACGCGGTCTCCAGCACGTCTTCGATCTCGATCCGCTTCAGCCGGCTCATCACCTCCCGGACGAGGGACGGTGACGCGACGTCTTCCAGGTAGATGACGGCGACGGGGGTGTTCGTGCGGGTCCCGAGCTTCAGGGTGACGACCTTCAGCTTCGGGCTGCGGATCCTGCGCCGCAAGAGCGAGATGTTCGTCCGAATCGTCTCGACAAAGCCTTCCCGCGGGCCGCGCAGCACCGACTCGGCGGCCGGCTCCTCGACGGAGCGCTGCTCCCAGTCGGACAGGCCGAACACGAGCGCCGAGGCGTGACCGTCGACGAGCAGCACCGGGCGGCCGCCGTTGATCTCGTCGACGAGCTCGTCGATCGTGGCGACGGTTTTGACGGACGCGACGGTGGTCCGATGCCGGATCGCCTCCAGTCCCTGGTCCGGGCCGGGGCCGTCCCGGAGCGGCGCGACGACGTGCTGGTCGAGCTCGTCGAGCCGGATCAGGCCTTCGAAGTAGACGAGCACGGCCGGGGTGTGACCGCCGACGAGCAGGTCGTGGAAGATCAAGTCGGCGCAGTTGCTGTAGACGGCTTCAAGCCGGCGAATGTTGTCCCGCAGATGTCCGGAAAGTTTCATCTCCATCCCCTGCCGTAAGCGTTTGGTTCCAGTGTTTGCATAAGGGGGGGGTTTTATCCCTGGCGGCCATGCGGTGGCGACTGCGGCGCGAAATGGCGATCGGAAGCCGTCCGCATCCGCGCCGGCCGGCGTTGTCCGATTGCCGGGCGGAAGCGCGTGGCTTATAATACGATGAAATGAGACATGGACGGGGAGGTGCGGATGTGCCGGTAAGAAAAGGACGCTCGGCCGTGTTGCCGCTTCTGCTGCTCGCGATCGGATTGGCGGCGTGCGGCGGGGGCGCATCGGGCGGCGGTGCGGACGACGCCGTTCAGGCGGTCTCCGAGGGAGAGCGGTTGTACCGGAACCGGTGCATGGCCTGCCATGGCGGCGAGCTGGAAGGCGGCTTCGGGCCGGAGCTGCGGGGCATCGGCGAGCGGATGAGCCGGGACGAGATCATCCTGGCCGTCCGGGACGGCACGGGTCTCATGCAGCCGTTCCGGGACCGGCTGACGGAGGAGGAGATCGCGGCCGTCGTCGATTGGATCCGGTCGCAGTGAGGCTGCGTGAGCCATCGCCGCTGTAACGTGGCATCCACGTTGCAGCCTCGCATCGGGGGGTCAGCGCGTCGCTGTAGCGTGGTATCCACGTTACAGCCTCGCTTCGAGGAGCCAGCGCGCCGCTGTAACATGGTATCCACGTTGCAGCTTCGCTTCGAGGAGCCAGCTCGCCGCTGTAACGTGGTATCCACGTTGCAGCCTCGCCTTTTTCAGCGGGTCCGCAACGCGGCATCAACGCCGCGCGCGGACCCGTTTTTATTGCGCGTCCGCGACCACCTGGCGGTAGGCGGCCGGCGGCTGGCCGAGCACGGCCTTGAAATCCTTGATGAAATGCGCCTGGTCGAAATAGCCGAGCTGGTGGGCCAGATCCGTCAGCGACACCCCGGCGTCCTTCTCGATCCGCTCGGCCGCCTCCTGCAGCCGGAACCGGCGGATCACCCACTTCGGCGTGACGCCGACGCAGCGCCGGAACAGCCGCTGCAGCTGCCGGACCGACAGCCCGGTCCGCTCGCACAGCTGCTCCACCCGGACGATGGACCGGTCGCGCATCGCCAGTTCCACGGCGCGGTCGGCCAGCCCGGCCTGTTCGTCGGGCTCGGGCACGCGCGCCAGCAGGAACGTCTCCGCCTGCCGCGCCATCGCCTCGTCGTCGCCCGCGTCCAGCACCGCGTCCGTCCACCGGTTCACTTCCGGGCCGAACAGCTCGGCCGCCGGGATCGTCCTCCCGGTCAGGCGCGCCACGTCGGACCGCCAGTACGGCTGGAAGCCGCCGGCGCGGAACCTGACGCCGAGGACGCGCCCCGCACCGCGCAGCACGCGCGTGAACGGCCGCTTCGGCACCCCGTAGATCAGCGTCCGCCGCCCGTCGTCGTCGTGCTCGAACGCCATGTGCACGTTCGGATAGGACAGGATGCGCTGCGTGCAGGGCTCGTCGACCGGAACATCGTAGCGGACGATCCAGTAGTGCTCAATGAGCGGCCGCAGCGCCTCGCACGGCTCGAACCGGCTCAGCGTGAATTTGCTCCGTCCGGCGGCCGCGTTCAGGATGCCGCGCGTCGACCCGTCGTTCTTCGGTTTCATCCGACCCCGAACCTCCCGGTTCCTTCGCCGGCGTTTCGTTCCGGTTGTCGAATTTTTACAATACAGCGGCCGGCTTCTTGACTACCATGAAAATACCATAACCGCCAACAAGGAGGAATCGGGATGTCCGAACAAACCGCGCGCAAGGGCGTCACCGGGCAGCACACGGTGAACGGCACGCCGGTCGGCTATACCGCGATCACGCCGTTCATCGTCGTCGAGAAGCCCGCCGAGGCGATCGCCTTCTATGAGAAGGTGTTCGGCGCGAAGCTGAAAAACGCCACCGCCTTCGGCAGCGGCGACGAGGCCGTGATCGTCCACGCCGACATCGATTTCGGAGGCGGCTACCTGCAGCTCGGCGCGCCATCCCCCGCGTTCAAGACGGTGCTGCCGCCGGGAGACGGCTTCGCCTGCTATTCGCTCGGCCTCTACGTGCCGGATGTCGACCGGGTGCTGGAACTTGCCGTACAGCACGGCGCGGTCGTCCGCGAGCCCGCCCGGAATTTCGTCTCCGGCGACCGGTTCGCGAGCATCATCGATCCGTGCGGCATCCGCTGGTCGATCATGTCGCGCGTCGAGGATCTGTCCGAGGAGGAGAGCATCCGCCGGGTGAACGAGTGGAGCAAGAGCTTCGGCTAACCGGCCAGCCACGGCATGAGCGCCGAGAAGATGCGGCCGATCGCCGTGTTCAGGATGATCGGCCGGCCGTGCACGATGCTCGCCCACAGCCCGAAACCGGCCAGGGATATCGCCGCGAACACGGCGGTATCCCTGAACATTTTTCTGTTGACGAGCCACGCCGCGATCAGGACGATCAGCGGCGCGAGCCCGAGATACAGCAGCCACATGCGCGGTCAACTCCTTCGGGAGCGCCCCCCGATCATCCGCCTGACCTGCACGGTGATCAGCAGCAGAACGGGGATCAGCAGCGCGTAGACGCTGTCGAAGATGAAAATGTAGGCCGAGGTCTGAATGCGGTTCTGGATCGGATTCTCGTAGATCGTCAGGGCGCCGGCGGAGAGCAGAATCGTGAGCGCCAGAAGATGCGGCCATCGGGAGGACGGCCGGAAGAGCTGGCCGATCGTCTCGAAGGCCGCGTACAGCAGCACCAGCAGCTTGATGAAGATGAGCGTGATCAGGATGACGGTCAGCACGGAGTGGATGTTGACGAGCACCTGGCCGAGCTCCACCTCCTGCACGACCGTGTAGATCGGATAATTGATCCGGGCGGCGCGCTCCGGTCCGAGCAGCCCGACCGTCATGAACGCCATGAGGCTGATCGACACCGCCGCGCTGGCCAGGCCGAGCAGCAGCGCGCCGGCGGCTCCCGAGCGGACCCGGGGCCAGAGCATTGTCAGCGCGAACGTCTCCATGAACGGGAAGCCCAGGAGGGTCGGATAGCGGACAATCGCCCACGGGTCCCGGAACGCCGGCTGCAGCCGCTCCCAATCCCATTCCGCCGTCGCCAGCGCGAGGCTGGCCCAGAACGAGACGACGAGAAAAGGCGTCACCAACGCGTTCAACCGCCCGACCGTCTCCGACCCCTGCGCCACCGCGTAGCCGGCCACGAGCAGGAACATGACGTGGAACATCGTGGGCGGCGTGCGCGGCATGATCGTCACATTCATGAAGTCGCTCAGATTGCGCAGCGCCCACGCGGCGGTCAGACAGAAGAAGATCAGATACAGGACGCCGACGATCGCGCCCGCCGGCCCCCACGCCACGCGCGCGATCTCGACCGGGCTCTTGCCCGGGGAAGACCGCAGGAGCGCCATCCAGAGCATCGCGACGAGCATGCCGTACGCCCCCGCCCACAGCGGCATCATCCACGCGTCCGTGCCGGCCTCCTGGATCAGCGCGTTGATCGTGACGAACAGGGTGGTGCCCAGCGTGAAGTTGACCGTGAGCAGATAATACTGCCCGCGCGAGATCATCGCTCTCCCCCCGTTCCGTCGTAGAGCCGGCTCAGATTGCCCATTCCCGTGATCCGGGATTCGACCTCGATCCCGATCTCCGCTTCGTCCGCGATCTTGTCGAGGTCCGCGAGCTTCGGCGCCTTCCGGCGCAGCAGGCCCCGGACGCGGAGCAGATCCCAGCCCTTTCCGCGGGCCGATTCCAGGAAGGCCGTCAGCTCGTCGGCCAGACACCGGCTCACGTGCCGCTCCAGTTCCCGAACCTCTTCCATCGTCTGCGGGTGGAATTCGCTCATCGTGAGGGTGGAGATGTCCAGGCGGATCCGGACCCGGACGAACGGCTTGCCGTCCCGCCATTCCAGCTTCCGCTGCACCCGGCGGCTTTTCATGTTCACCGTAATGTGTCCGTCCCGAAAAGGATACCGCCGCACGAACCGCCCCCTGCTGCCGTTCAGCAGGTTGTACAGCACCAGTTCCTTGTCGCTCAGGCGGCCGATCATCCGGTAATCCCGGATGACCGCCCCGCCGCCCACCTTGAGCTGATTAATGCTCGCGTCAATCTCCGCGTTCACCTGCCAGCTGTTGGGGTCGCCCTGCCTGGCCGTGGGCGCGACCAGCGGCAGCACGATGATTTCCCGCTTCGCCGACCGCTCGATGACGTCCCGGATCTCGATGCGCCGCCCGGACATCAGCCCGAGCTCGTACAGGAGCTGGAGACGGGAGGCGATCGAATCCGCCGGGTTGCGCTCCAGCGGCGTGAAGGTGTGCATCACGTCTTCGAGCGGGCCGTCGGCGATCAGGAGAGGAACCGAGGAGCGGGCGTCCGGCATCAGTTCGGTGAAGTTCAGGAAGTCCCGCATTCCCCGCCGCGCGGTGCGCTCGGAGAGGATGATCGCCTTGGCGTGATGGACGAACATTTTGCGGGGCATCAGCTTGTAGATGGACAGCTGCGTTTCCGCGAACGACCTGGCGCTGACCTTGTAGGTGTAGACGGGAGCCTGCTCGCCGCCCGGCATTTTCTGGGCGGAAGCGCCGCTGGCCGGGTTGATGATCTGCAACCAAACCGTGTAAAGGCCGCTGTCCGGATCCCGGTCCAGCCCGACCATGCTGACGAGCGCGAGCTCGTTCATCTCGGCCTTGTCCCAGCAGGACGCGAGCAGCGACGAGAGAAGCGCGAAGATGGCCGCTATGGCAAGCGATCGCCGAGACATGTCCGTCCCTCCCGGTTACTTGCGTTTCAGCAGGCGGATCGACGCGGGCAGACGGTTCGGGTCCATCCGGGGACGGGGGGTGCGAACCAGCGTGTCGCGCCAGTCAGACATGCTGACGGGCGCGAACGGAGTCATGTACGGAACGCCGAACGATTTCAGCGAGACCAGATGGGCGATCAGCAGGAGCGTGCCGCACAGGACGCCGAACAGCCCCATGAATCCGGCCAGCAGGATGAACGTGAACCGGAGCAGCCGCTGCGACATGCCGAAGCTGTACACCGGCACGACGAAGTTGGTGATGCCGGTCACTGCGACGACGATGACGACGGCGGCGGAGATGAGCCCCGCTTCCACGGCCGCCTGGCCGAGGACGATCGCGCCGACGATCGACAGCGCCTGCCCGACCGCCCGGGGCATCCGCAGCCCGGCTTCCCGGATGATCTCGAACACGATCTCCATCAGCATGACCTCGAGGAAGGCCGGCAGCGGCACCCCTTCCCGCTGGGCGGACAGGCTGATGAGCAGCTGGGTCGGGATCAGCTCCTGGTGGAACGTCGTGGCCGCGACGTACAGCGAAGGCGCGAAGACGGCGACGAAGAAGGAGATGAGCCGGATCCAGCGGATGAACGTGGCGATGTCCGCCCGCTGGTAATAATCCTCGGCCGAGCTGAACAGCTCGAAGAACGTGAGCGGCGCGACCAGGACGAACGGCGTTCCGTCCACCATGACGGCCACCTTGCCCTCCAGCAGTTGGGCGGCCACCTTGTCCGGCCGCTCGGTGTTCAGCAGCGTCGGGAAGGGGGTCAAAGTCTTCTCCTGGATGAATTCCTCGATGTAGGAGCTCTCCAGCACGCTGTCCGTCCGGATGGCCGCGAGCCGGCGCTTCACTTCCCGAACGAGCTCCTGCGGCGCCAGGTTGTCCATCCAGATCATCATGACGTCGGTCCGGCTCCGGCTGCCGATCGTCATCCGCTCGAACCGGAGCTGCGGGTCCAGGATGCGCTTGCGGACCAGCCCGATGTTGGTCCGGATATTCTCCGTGAACCCTTCATAGGAGCCGCGGATCGTCGGTTCCGTCTTCGGCTCCTCCACCTGGCGGCCCGGCGCGTCGTAGATATCGATGAGGCAGAGCCGTTCCTTCGCTTCGTCGATCAGCGCGCACTGACCGTCGACCACCGCCCGGACCGCTTCGTCCCGGATGGTCCCGTACGGCGCCCGGAGCGGCAGCTCGCGCATGTACGGACTGCCGGATTCCGCCGGCTCCCCGGCCTTCTCGGGGAACGCGTTCCGCCGGACGGAATCGATGATGAATTCGTCGATGGCGCGCTTGTCGATCAGCGAATCCAGATAGACGCATTGCACGGCGCGGCCTTCGTCGGTGATCACGGTCCGGCAGACCAGATCCGGCGGCGATCCGAGCGCCGTCCGGATCTCGTCGGCCAGCGTGGCGCCGATCGGGCGATCCCGGGATGTTCTGCCCATGGCCTGTCCTCCGGATGACGTTGTTTCGGCCCGCCTCTCCCGGCGGCAGCCGGCTGGCTTGACTGTCAGTACGCGGTAATCTATAATCTTTACCGTGTCCAACAACTTCATACCGATTTTCGAGGTGGAGCCTGTCACAGACAGGCTTTTCTTTGTCTGCGGAAGGAGAGGAACAGCTTTGGATTTCATGCTGCAAGCGATGCTCCAGCTGGCCGCTGTCGTGGCAGCCGCCAAACTGATGGGGGAACTCGCGATCCGGCTCGGACAGCCTTCGGTGCTGGGCAAGCTGCTCGCGGGCGTGCTCGTCGGGCCGGCCGTGCTCGGCTGGGTGGAATCGTCCCATTGGATCGAAGTGTTTGCCGAGATCGGCGTGCTGCTGCTCATGTTTCTGGCCGGGATGGAAACCGATCTGAAGATGTTGAACGAGAACCGGACTTCGTCGCTGGCGGTGGCGACGGGAGGAATCCTGTTTCCGCTGGTCGGCGGTTATCTCGTCGGATGGTTGTGGCTCGGGCTTGATCAGGGGCACGCGATTTTCCTCGGGTTGCTCCTCTCCGCGACATCCGTCAGCATCTCGGTCCAGACGTTCCGGGAACTGGGGAAACTGGGCACCCGGGAGGCGACGACCGTGCTGGGCGCCGCCATTGCGGACGACATTCTGGTCGTCATCGGGCTGGCCGTCGTCCTCGGCCTGCTGACGGCCGGCGGGGTCAGCCTCGGCGCGGTGTTCGGCTGGATGGCCGCCTTCGCCGTCGTGGTCGTCCTGATGGTGTGGAAAGGCATCCCGCTCCTTCTGCGGCTGTCATCCCGTCTGTCCGTGACCGAGCCGGTGCTGAGCGCGGCTGTCGTCATCGTGCTGCTGATGGCCTTCGCCGCGGAATATTCCGGCATGGCCGGCATCATCGGCTCGTTCGCCGCCGGCCTGGCCGTATCCCGCACCGAGTTCAAGGAGAAGGTGGAGCGCGGAGTCGAGCGGATCGCCTATCCGCTGTTCGTTCCGGTCTTCTTCGTCAGCATCGGGCTGCACGTGACCTTCGACGGCCTCGGCGAGCAGTGGCTCGCGCTCGTCGTCCTGTGCGCGCTCGCCGTGCTGACGAAACTGTTCGGCGCCGGCCTGGGCGCCCGCGTCACCGGATTCGGCGGAAGATCTTCGCTGGTCATCGGGTCCGGCATGGTGTCGCGCGGAGAGGTTGCGCTGATCATCGCGGCGCTCGGACTCGGGAACGGGCTCGTGCCGGTTGACCTGTATACGACGGTCATTCTCGTCGTCGTCTTCACGACGCTGGCCGCTCCGCCGATGCTGAAGTGGACGCTCCGCGAGCCGAAGGGCGCGGCGGCCGGAGCGGGTGAAGTCCGGAACGTCCGGGACGGCGAGCGGAATTAATCGTGCCGCTGAAGCGGGATTGACCTTGCCGCCGGAAAGTCGACGGCCATGCCAGAACTTTCTTCCATCTTGTGGCGTCTATTCTCGTGAATGGAAGAAGGCGGGAAGGATGAAGGCATGGACAAGACGCGTTGGAGAAGATGGGCTGTTGCGCTTTTCTTGACGGTGTTGCTGCCGGGGTTGCTGCTTGCGGCCTGCCGGGGCGACGGCGATGGCCGGGCGCGCGGCGTGGAGGCCGAAGCGCCGGCGGTCGATCCGGGCGATCATTCCCGGGCCGCGGATGGCATGCAAGCCGCCGGCGGCTTGCCGGGCGAAGCTTCGGACGCCGGTCGGGCCGCTTCGCCGCTTGCGATCGGCGATTCCTTCGAGGTCCGATTGGCCGCGCCGATGACGGGCGGACCGGACCGGTCCGGGAACGCGACCCGGGCAAAGTTCTACGCGGCGCCGGGCGAATCGTACACGGTGACCGATGCGCAAGGGGAATGGCTCGCCGTCGATTCGCCGGCGGGCGTCGTCTGGACCTCGGCCTGGTACGGAACGCCGGAAGCGGCCCTCGCGGAGCCGGCGCTCATGAGGCTTGAGCTGCCGCCCGATACGGAACTGTCGCTTCACCCCGGAAGCGCGTGGAAGACGACGGCGCGCGACGCCGCCGGCGCGTCGGGGTCCGGCGCCGTCCGGGCGTACGCGATCCGCGAGTGGGAGGACTGGTACGGCGTCATCCTGCCGCCTTCGGACGGGTGGCATGACGAAGAGGGCAACATCCGTCCGGTTCTGCTCTGGACAAGGCAATCGGAGGTAGCGGGCGCGGCGGCGCTGGAGGACGGGCTGTTCGGCGCGGGCGGTCCGCCTTTCATGGCGTTGTGGCAGATTGCCGAGGCGGCTTTGCACGCCGGCATGACCGAGACGGAGCTGCTGCGGATGCTCGGCAGTCCGGACGCGAAGGAGAGCTCGCGTCCGCTCAACGAAACGGGCGAACCGCTTCGCATCGGAACGGAGTGGCGCTATGAGCCGGCGGAAGGTTTGCTGGCGGCGACGCTCGACGAGCGCGGCCGGCTCGTCTCCTGGAGCTGGCGCATTCCGGTGTCGCCGGAAGAACTCAAGGGATCGGAGCACCTCTATCCCTGGCATGTGTCGTTCAAGGCGTATCCGCCGGAAGCGGCGCCCTCCGTCGAACCGGAATGGGTATGGCGGCATCGGGGGACGCTGGCGTTCAGCTATTTGCTCGGCGCGACGGAAGATACGCTGCTGCTCAGAGGCGACGACGGCGGCTTCAGCGGCTTTCACAGCGACAGCAACATTTTCGCGCTGGACCGCGAGACCGGCGCGCTGCTGTGGAGGGTGGACGCCGGATTCGGCTGGGCCGACGCGGAAATCGATCACGAGCGCGGAGAAGCGGCCGTGCTGACCCATTACGATACGGAAGCGGGACGATACGAGGAACGCATCCGCCGGCTGCGGCTGCGGGATGGCGCCGTGCTGTGGGAGGAGGCGCCGTCTGCCGGTCTTGGCGGGCTCCATTTGGCATCCGGAGCGGTCATCTACGCCGTGCAGCCCGAGAACATGCCCGACCCGGGCGGCGAGGGACTGCTGCGGGTCTACGACGCCGCCACCGGCCGGCTGATGTGGGAGCGCGGCTACGCGGAATCGTTCCGGGTGCTGAGCCGTCCGGGAGATCCGTATGTGGTGGTCCGGCACGGGCGGACGCTTGCGGCATACCGTCCCGGCGACGGCGGTCTTGCGTGGGAACTCGCGATCGACAGCCCGCCGGATTCGGATGCGCTCTCTTACGACGATCTGTTCACGGACTTGAGCGCGAGCCGGTTCTCCTCCGGCGGCCGCAACCGATGGGCGGCGCTCGGAAGCGAACTCGCGTTGATCGATATGGTCCGGGGCGGCATGAAAGCCGTCTACCCGATGAAGCCGGGAGAATCCGTCATGGCGATCGACGACCGCCGGTTGCTCGTCGTGCGGCCTTCGGGCGATGATCCGCAGCGGCGGACGGAAACCTACGAGACCGCGCTCCATGATGTGTCCGCCGGGAAGGAACAATGGCGGCTTCCGGGCGCCGGTTCGGGCGCGGCGACGGCCGGCGGCCGGGTCTATCTGCTGCTCGACGGCGTGCCGACGGCCGTTGATCTCGCCGGCGGCAAGATCGTCTGGCAGGCGCGGGCCGGATGTCCGGAGCCCGGTTGGCGCCCCGACGTCCGTCTGGTCGCGACGGGCGACGCGCTGATCACGTCTTGCGCCGAGGATCTGCTTGTGCGGAGGCTGTCGGATGGCCAGGGGGTCTTCCGGCTGCGGGACGTGCCGGTCGGTTATCCGGACGGGCGCGAGGAGGATGTAAGGAGCGGCCTGATCAACCTTGACTCGGGAGATCTGTACATCGGCTCGGCGAACGGTTATTTTTCCAGGCTGAGGTTGCCGTAATGGAACTGCGGGGTGGCGCGCAAGGCGCCGCCCCAAAGCGCCCCAAGCGCGAAGCCGCCCACGTCCCGTTCGGGAGTGGGCGGCTTCTTCGCGTTCGCCCGCAAGTGGTGAAATCAATCCTTCGCCGCTTCGACGACGGACCAGAACGCCGGCTTGGCCTGCAGGTTCCGGTCGAACAGGAGCGGCGCGTCCGTCCGGCCCTTCACGGGGAAATCGTGCAGCCACGTGTGGGAGTCCGCGATGCCCCAGAAGACGACGGCGCTCACGAGGTCCCTGTTTTCCATGAACGCTTCGAAAAACTCGCGGTACCGGTCGGCCTGTTTCCTGATAACGGATTCGGGAATGTCGCTGCCATAGTCGCGGCGGTCATTCCACGCGTAGATGCTCATGTCCATCTCGGTGACGATGTTGTCGAGGCCGAGTTCGGCGAACTTGCGCATCGATTCGATGAGCAAGTCGGCTCTTGGCCAGTCGACGTTGACGTGCGTCTGGTGGCCGACGCCGTCGATCGGCACGCCGCGATCGAGCAACTCCTTCACCAGCTCGTACATCCGGTCGCGCTTCGCCGGGTCCTCCGTGCTGTAGTCGTTGATGTACAGCTTGATGTCGGGACCGCCCGCCTCGCGCGCAGCGCGGAACGCCGTCTCGATGTAGTCGATCCCCGCGATCTGATACCATTCGCTGTTGCGCATGCCGCCCGGGTCCGCCGGCTCGATCACTTCGTTCACGACGTCCCACGACTTGATGTCGTCCTTGTAGCGGTTCACGATGACGCGCACATGCTTGTCGAGCCGCTCGAGCAGCAGCTTCTTGTTCTCCTCCCGCTTCGCCGGATCGGTCTCGTCCACCATCCGCTTGCCTTCCTTGTCATAGAAGAACCAGGCGGGTACCTGCTGGTGCCAGACAAGCGTGTGGAACCGCAGTTCCATGCCGTTCGCCTTGGCGAATTCGACGATCTTGTCCGCCTGCTCGAAGCGGAACTGGCCTTCCGTCGGCTGTATGATGGACGGCTTCATGACGTTCTCGGCCACCAGCATGTTCACGTGTTTCTTGAGCAGTTCGGACATCAGGCCTTCCGTCTGCTCCGGCGTGATCGCCGCGCCGATCGGGAAATAGTCGGCGTACGTCTCGGCGAGCGACGGAATGTCCTGCTGGACGCCCGGCTCGGCCGGCTTCGCGGGCTCCGCCGGTTCCGCCGGTTGATCTTCCGCGGCGGGCCCGGATTCCGCGGCCTGCTCGCCCGCGCCGTCCGGAGCATCCTCCGCGCCGCCGTCTTCCCGCGCCTGTTCGCCGGCCGGGGCTTCCGTGCCGGCGGCCGGTCCGCCCGCGTTCGTTCCTTCATCCTTGCCCGCCGCGCAGCCGGCCAGCAGCGCCAGCAGCATGACGACCGCCGCGGCCGCCGCGATCATTCTCATCGCCGCAGGTTTGCCGCCTTGCATGATGTTACCGCCCCCTGAACTTCGAATATGCGCATTTTTTCTCGGGCAACCCGTTTATAGAAATGTACACTGAATTTTCCGCCGTGTAAATCGACCCTTTAATTTTTGCTATCAAAACTATAATTTTTAAAGTTCCGTCCTCCCGCCCGTTCCTGTAAACTGATAATATCCCCTTTTGTTTGGGAAATTCGCCGGTTGTAAGCGATTACAGACGGGCGCTGCAAACCGTTGCCGGCGCTTGCGCGAAACGTTTGGCTGCACGACAACACGAAGGCTTTGATGCGAGAGGGGTTTCGGTCATGCACAAAGTGTTGCTCGTCGATGACGAGGTGTTCGCGCGGACGGGATTGCGCGGGCTCATCCCGTGGAACAGCCTCGGATTCGAGATTGTGGCGGAGGCGGAGAACGGCGAGGAAGCGCTCCAGAAGATCCGCGAGGAGCAGCCGGATGTCGTCGTGACCGACATCCGCATGCCGGTGCTGGACGGATTGCAACTGATCCGGACGGTCAAGGAGCAGAACATCGCGAATCCGAGATTCATCATCATCAGCGGATACAACGATTTCAAATACGCCCAGCAGGCGGTCCGGTTCGGCGTGGAGGATTTCATCCTGAAGCCGATCGACGAAGCCGAACTGTCGGAAACGCTCAAACGCGTCGCCGAATCGTTGAAGCACGAACGGTTGCTCGAGGCGGGGCGTCCGGCCCTGCATCTGTCGCTGCTCGAGAGCCTGCTGACGGGCCGGCTGGACGGGCCGTACATTCCCGGCGCCGCCGCCGCCCTCGGGTTGCCGTCCGGACGGGAGATCTGCTATATCGTGGCGGAAGTGAACGATGTCGGAGCGGAACCGGGCGCGCAGGCGGAAGGCGCGGGCGACTGGAAGGAGGAGCTGGTCCGGGCGGCGACCGCGCTGACCGGCGGCCGCAAGCCGCTGCTGTACGAGCATGACGAGTGGACCGCGGGGCTGTTGCTGCTGTCGGGCGAATGTCTGCGACCGTGGGAGGAGCTGGCGGAGGCGCTGCGCGCGTCCGTCCGGCTGGACGCCGGCATCCTGCGCCTGTACGTGGGCGAACCGGCTTCGACGCCTGAGCAGATCCCGCTTTCGTACCGGTCGGCGATGCATGCGATGGCGTGCAAATACGCGCTCGACGGACTGCCCGTGCTGACCGCGAAGGACGCGGACGGCGCGGCGCTCGTCCGGACGGAGCTGCCGCCCGAACTGTACGACCGGCTGCTCCACGCGATGGAGGAGCTCGACGTGCATGGGGCGGAAGCGGCGCTCGACGAAATGTTCGACATGTTCCGGTCGTCCCGCTTCGCGCCGGACGCGGTCGCGGCCTCGATCGACCGGCTGATCCGGGTCGTCAACCGGACGGTGCGGACGATGGAGGGCGACGAGCACGCGCTGGCCGGGTGCACGGCGCTCGCCGGCTGGCGGGAGAGGCCGACGACGCTGCAGGGACTCCGGCAACTGGCGGCCGCGTTCGTCGCCGAAGCTTCGGAATACATGGCGGAGCTCCGCAAGGAGAAGGCGAAGGGCTCGATCCACAAAATCCGCCAGTACATCGAGCGCCATTTCCGCGAGAACATTAATCTGAAGGTCATCGCGCAGCAATATTACATGAATCCGGTTTACCTGGGGCAACTGTTCAAGAAGACGTACGGCGTCTACTTCAACGATTTCCTGCTCGACCTGCGCATCCAGGAGGCGAAGCGGCTGCTCCGCCAGACCGACATGCGCATCTACGAGATCGCCGCCGAGGTCGGCTTCAACAACCCCGAATATTTCGCCGCGCAATTCGAAAAGGTCGTGAACATGACGCCGAAGGAATACCGCAGCGCGCTCGCATCGAAAGTGTGACGCAAATCGCCCGGGCGGCAGCCCGGGCGAAAAAAATATATTTGAATATCAAGTTGCCTCAGCAACGTCTTCCCGACCGAACATTTGTTTGGTAT
>ERZ795042.824-NODE-824-length-22273-cov-618.200378_pt1 | contig 22273 bp, 15 predicted proteins | sample MGYA00375126_ERZ795042 | MGnify/ENA primary metagenome ERZ795042 (study PRJEB30171, sample SAMN05518105) | compost metagenome | isolation source: Feedstock adapted compost from Newby Island compost facility, Milpitas, CA | place: USA:Newby Island compost...
GCGCCGCGCCTCGTGTCGAGCGTGCCGGCCGACGGGGCGAAGATCGGCGACAGGCAGCAACCGCTGACGCTGGTGTTCTCGACCGCCATCGAGAGGTCGTCGCTGACGCTCACGGCCGACCCGCCCGTGGACCTGGCTCAGGTGGCGTGGCCGCAGCCGACGCGCGCCGTGGCCACGCCCGGCGGCGGCTGGCCGGCCGGCGCGGCGGTGACGGTGACGATCGGGGGCAAGGACGCCCAGGGCCGCCCGCTGCCGGCCGGCACGCGCGTGACGTTCACCGTCGCCGCGTCACAGGCCGACGAGAACGGCCCTCCCGCCACGCCCTCGGGCGTGACCGCCGTCGCGGGCGACGGGGGCTTCCGGCTCTCCTGGGAGGCCAACGACGAGCCCGACCTGGCCGGATACCAGCTCGTGTGGGGCCCCGAGGGCGGCGAAGCCGAGGGGGCGCAGTTCGTCCCGGCGCCGACGACCGAGGCCGAGGTCACGGGGCTGGAGAACGGCCGCGCGTACCGCTACCGCCTCCAGGCTGAGGACGCCTCCGGCAACCGCTCGGCCCCCGCCGAGGGCACGGTCACGCCCCGGGACGCCACGCCGCCCACGCTCGTCTCGAGCGTGCCGGCCGACGGCGCGACGGGCCTCGGCCTCGTCCCGCAGGTCAGCTTCACGTTCTCGGAGCCCATCGACGAGGGCTCGTTCGCGTTCGAGGCGTGCCTCCTCGACGAGCTCGGGGGCGGCTGCACGGGCCCCGCCTCGCTGGGGCCCGACGTCGCATGGTCGCAAGGGGGCCGCGTCGCCGCGCTCGACGCGGAGCTGCCGCCGGGGGCGAGCGTGCGCGTGTCGCTGGCCGCGACCGACCTGGCCGGGAACCCGCTCACGGGCGCCACGACCGTCGAGTTCGCCCTGGCCCCCGTCGAGGACGTGTCGCCACCGGACGTCGTCGGCTTCTCCCACTCGGTGAACCCGGCCACCCACCGTCTGTCGCTCGAGCTCAGGTTCAGCGAGGCCATGGACCAGGCGAGCTTCGCCGCGGCGGTGGCCGTGGTGCCGGGCGTGACCTGCACGTGGCAGTGGCCCGAGCCGCACAGGGCCGTGTGCCAGAACTCCTTGGCCCAGCAGCTCACCACGTACACGGTCGGCGTGTCGACCGCGGCGAAGGACCTCGCCGGCAACGCCCTCGAGGTGCCGTACGTCAACAGCGTCACCACGACCGACTTCCCGCCGCGGCTCGTCTCGGTGACCCCGGCCATCGGGGCCATGAACGTGAGCCAGACGACGCCCATCGCCTTCCGTTTCTCGGAGCCGCTCCAGACGGGCTCGCTCTCCCTCTCCGTGACGGTGGGTGAGGCGGCGGTGGCCGGCGCCGCGGTCTGGGACGTCGACGAAGCGGGCTTCACGTTCTACCCGTCGACCGGCTACCCCGCCGGGGCGATCGTCGCCTGGAGCGTGACCGCCCTGAGGGACCAGGCCGGCAACCCGATACCCGCGCCGCTCACGGGCAGCTTCATGACCAGGCCGGTGATCGGCCCCGGTCCGGCAGGAGGTAGCAGATGACGTTTCGCGCGTGGTGGAGGGCCGGCGCGGCGACGCTGGCGCTGCTGGCGGCGCCCGGGTGCCTGTCCGGGCAGCAGGGCCCGCCGACGCCGGACGAGCTCGAGCCGATCGTGCGCGAGCAGACCGTGGTGCTCGACGGGCCGGGGCGCGACGCGCTGGCCGAGGTCCGCGACGACGGGACGCTCGTGTTCGCAGCGGCGAACGCGCCCGACCTCGAGCCGGGCGACGTGCTCGCCTCCGCGCCGACGGCGGCGGCGCCGCACGGGATGCTCGTGAGGGTACTGTCCGTGACGCCCGGCGACGACGTGGTCCTCGTCGCGACGGAGGACGCCAAGCTCACCGACGCGCTGGCGCAGGGCTCGCTCACGGCGACCATCGAGCTCGGCCCTGGCGACGTGGCCGAGGCGCGGGCGCTGCTGGAGGGCGTCAGCATCGGCGCGCCCGCGGACGGGCTCGAGCCCGCGGGCATCGCCGACGGCATCGGCATCTCCTTCTCGCGCGTCGTGTGGGACGAGGACGGCGACGAGAAGACCAAGGACGACCAGGTCGCCTTCAGCGGCGAGCTGCGTGTGAAGCCCAGGTTCGACCTCGACCTCGACCTCGACTGCGGGGGCTTCCTGTGCACGGACCCCGACGTCGACCTCGAGTTCCGGATCGGGGTCGAGGAGCTCGCCCGCATCGGCATCACCGGCAAGGGCAAGCCCGGGCTGAGCTTCGAGAAGACGCTCAGGGTCGCCGAGTTCGACTTCAAGCCCATCACGTTCTCGATCGGTCCGGTCCCGGTCGTGATCACCCCGAGGATCGCGATCGAGCTGAGGTTCGACGGCAGGGTGGGCGTCCGCGTCAGCTACCAGGTGAGCCAGACGCTCACCGCGGTCGTGGGCGCCAGGTACGACGACGGCTGGCACGACCTCAGCGGCATCGACAACGAGTTCGAGGCCGGGCCCGTCGACTCCGAGTCGTTCATCCGGGTGGAGGCCAACGCCAGGGCGGCGGGCGCGCTCGTCGGCGAGCTGATGCTCTACGGCAGGGTGGGTCCGACCCTCGAGGTGAGCCCCTGGGTGCGTTTCGACCTCCGCTACCCGCGCGACCCCGTCTGGCGCCTGGTCGCCGGCCTCACGGGCAAGGTCGGGGTGAAGATCGACCTGTGGGGCATCGACAAGGAGTACCAGAAGCAGGTCTTCGAGGTCAGCGAGGAGATCGCCCGGTCCGGCAACACGCCGCCGCGGGTCAGGCTCTTCGACGGCCAGGCTTCGGTCGCGGCCGAGGTGGCGGCCCCCTTCACGGTGCAGGTGGGCGTGGAGGACGCCGAGGACGACGTGACCGACGCATGCTGCGAGGTCACGGTGCGCTCCAGCGACCCCGCCGACGGGGACGGCGGGCTCCTCGGCACCGGCTTCGGCCGGGGAGTGCACGTCGAGGCGGTCTTCGCCACGGTGGGGCCGCGCACGATCACGGCGACGGCCAAGGACTCCGGCGGCGCGACGGCGACCGCGACGGTGGTGGTCGATGCCCGGAACACGCCGCCGCTCATCCGCGCGTACCAGCCCTACGACGGCCAGCGCTTCTGGGCCAGGGTGCCGCGCCGGCTGCGCGCCGCCACGTACGACCCGAACGAGCCGGACCAGGCCGTGCCGTGCGACAGGCTCGTGTGGACGAGCTCGGTGGCGAGCGACCCGAGCCCGCTGGCGGTGGGCTGCGACGCGGAGGTCACCTTCGCGACCGCGGGCGGCAGGACCCTCACCCTTACCGCCACGGACTCACACGGCGCCCAGGCGACCCACACCGTGAGCGTCGTGGTCGAGGACCCCGGCGAGAACCTGCCGCCGTACGTGGAGATCACGAGACCGTCGAGCGGCGCGGTCGACGTGACAGTGCCCATGAGGCTCGAGGGCAGGGTCGTGGAGCTCGACGGCGAGGGCTACACGACCGTCTGGCGCCTGCAGCGGTCCTACGACAAGGTCACGGGGCTCGGCGGGGCGGTGCTGACCGTGACGCCGCGACCGAACGGCACCTGGGCGGTCACCGACAGCGTCCCCTCGCTGGCGCCGCCCGCGTGCGGCTTCAACGAGGTATTCAAGCTGAGCCTCGTCGCCACCGACGAGAGCGGCCGAGTCGGGGAGGACCTCATCGTGCTGGAGGCCGACAGCATCTGCTGAGCCGCCCCCGACGGGCCAGGCTCGTTCGCCTCACGGGGCGCCCGGCGCCGGCAGCGCCGGGCGCCCGACTCCTCGGCGCCGGGCGACGGCGCCTCACCTTCGCCCCACGTGCCGGAGGCGCGCCGCCTCGACGCCGAGGGCGCCGGAGGCGAGGCTCCTCGGTGCCGTGGGCGCCGGCCGCTGCCATCATGGGGCATGGCCACGCACACGTTCCGGCCCAGCGTCTACCACAACACCTTCGCCGCGCACGCCCCCGTGCTCGAGGTCGCGCCGGGGGACGTCGTACGCACCAGCACCGTCGACGCCCGCGGACGCGGCGCGACCGGCGAGCGCGAGTGCGAGCCCGGCAACCCGCTTACCGGGCCGTTCCGCGTGAGGGGGGCGGAGCCCGGCGACGCGGTGAGCGTGAGGATCTTAGAGCTCACGCCGAACCGCCGCGACGGCTGGGCGAGCCACCGGTTGGCGCCCGTGACGCTGGAGCCGGACTTCGTGGCCGACCTCGAGCCGGCCGGCGAGGCGTCCGCGCGGACCTGGCGTATCGACGTCGCGGCGGGCAGGGTGGAGCCCGACGAGCCCGTGCCGGGGCTCGCGGGCCTCGCCCTGCCCCTCGCACCGATGCTGGGATGCATCGGCGTGGCGCCGGCGCGGGGGCAGGCGATATCGACGGCGACGTCGGGCGAGCACGGCGGCAACATGGACTACCGCGGCGTCGCTCCCGGGGCGACCGTCTACCTGCCGGTGCTCGTGCCCGGCGCGCTCGTGTTCGTCGGCGACGGGCACGCCGTCCAGGGCGCCGGCGAGCTGGCCGGCACCGGCGTCGAGACGTCGATGGACGTGACGGTCGAGATGGGCCTGGTCAAGGGCTCGAGCATCAGGTGGCCCCGCGGCGAGGACGCCGCACACCTGTTCACGCTCGGCAACGCCCGGCCGCTCGACCAGGCCGCCCAGCACGCGGTCACCGAGATGGTGCGCTGGCTCACGCACGAGCACGGGCTGTCGTTCGAGGCGGCTTCGGTGCTCGTCGGCCAGGCCGCCGACCTGGAGGTGGGGAACATGTTCGACCCCGCCTACACGGTCGTGTGCCGCCTGGCGAAGGACCTGCTGCCGCGGCGCTGAGCGGCCGGCGCAGGAGCCCTTGGCTGCGTCGCGGCCCGCTTGACGGCCCGTCCGGCGCGTGGGTAACCTGCCGCCGTCAATCCCTAGTGATCTACTAGGGATTGACCGGAGACCCCCACACACGGAGCGCGCGGCCCCCGGGCCGCGGCGCCGCGAAAGCGAGCCACGATGAAGCCTACCAGGTACCTGTTCGCCTTCCTACTGCTCACCGCGTTCGCCACTTCGTTCGCCCAGGGCCTGACGCTCTACGTCGGCCGCGGCGAGGCGCTCGCCGGACCGATCATCGAGCGCTTCGAGGCCGAGACGGGCGTCGACGTCGTCGTGCGCTACGGCAGCACCGCCGAGCTCGCCGTCCTCATCACTGAGGAGGGAGCGGCCAGCCCGGCCGACGGCATCTGGGCGCAGGACGCCGGCGCGCTCGGCGCCCTCGCGCGTGCGGGCCTCCTGGCGCCCGTGCCCGACGAGCTCTTCGCGAACGTCGCGGCGAAGCACCGCGTCCCTGGCGACCTGTGGGTGCCGGTGTCGGCCCGTAACCGCACGCTGGTCTACTCGACCCAGAGGGTCGACGAGTCCGAGCTGCCCGAGAGCGTCTTCGACCTCACCGACCCGAGGTACCGCGGCCGCGTGGCCTGGGCGCCCACGAACGCGTCGTTCCAGTCGTTCGTCACCGCCCTGCGCGTGACGCACGGCGAGGAGGTCGCGGAGCGGTGGCTGCGGGACATGATCGCCAACGGCGCCAAGGCGTACCCGAACAACAACGCCCAGCTCGACGCCGTCGCGTCCGGCGAGGTCGACTTCGGCCTGGTGAACAACTACTACCTGCTCCGCCGCCTCGAGGAGGAGCCGGACTTCCCCGTGGCCCAGACGTTCTTCGCGGACGGCGACATCGGCAACCTCGCGAACGTCACCGGCATCGGCGTCCTGGCCAGCTCGCGGGACCAGGAGCTGATGCACCGCTTCATCGCCTTCCTGCTCTCCGACGAGGCGCAGGAGTTCTTCACGAACGACAACCACGAGTACCCGATCACCACGACCGTCCAGCCGCACCCCTCCCTCGTGAGCAACGAGGAGGCCGTGCGCGCCGCGCCGGAGGTCGACCTCGGCGCGATCGACGACCTCGAGGGCACCCTCGAGCTGCTGCGCGAGGTCGGTCTGCTCTGAGCGTCGCCGCGCACTTCCCGCTGCGCCCGCGGGCACCACGCCTGCCCTGGTACGTCGTCGTCCCGGCCGTACTGGTCGGGGCGGCGACGCTCCTGCCGCTCGTCTACCTCGTGGTGAGGGCGCTCGAGCTCGAGCCCAGCACCCTGGTCGAGCTGGCGACGCGCAGCCGGAACGTGCGGCTCCTCGGCAACACCGCCGCCCTGGCCGGGCTCGTGCTGGCGGGCGGGACGCTGATCGCCGTCCCGCTGGCATGGCTCGTGACGCGCACCGACATGCGCGGCAGGCGGCTCGTGACGTGGCTCGCCGTGACGCCGCTGGCCGTGCCCGGCTACGTGATGGCCTACGCGCTGCTGGGCCTGGGCGGTTACCAGGGCGTGATGATGCGCCTGTTCGACGTCCTGGTGCCGCGGCCCAGCGGCCTGTGGGGCGCGGCGGCGGCGCTGACCCTCTACACCTTCCCGTACGTCTTCCTCAACGTGCGCAGCGCGCTGCTCGGCCTCGACACGAGCCTCGAGGAGAGCGCGCGCTGCCTGGGCCTGCGGCCGGCGCAGGTGATGTGGCGCGTCGTCCTGCCGCAGCTCCGCCCGGCGCTCCTCGCCGGCTGGCTGGTGGTCGCGCTCTACGTGCTGGGCGACTTCGGCGCCGTGGCGCTGATGCGCTTCGAGACCTTCAGCTTCGCCATCTACACGCAGTACTCGTCGGCGTTCGACAGGAGCCACGCGGCGCTGCTGTCCCTGCTGCTGCTGGCGATCACGACGGCGCTGGTGGCGCTCGAGCTGAGGCTGCTCGGCCGCCGCAGCTACGCCCGGGTGGGGCGCGGCGTGGCGCGCCAGGCCGCGCCGGAGCGCCTGGGCGCCTGGGCGCCGCTCGCCTACCTGTTCGTCGCGGTGGCGCTGGGCGCGGCCCTCGGCCTCCCCGTCCTGACCCTCGTCGGCTGGATGGCGCTCGTCCCTCCCACCACGTCGGCCCTGCGCGAGGTCCTCGGCACGTTCCTCGGCACCGCGACCCTGGCGCTGCCGACCGCCGTCCTGGCCGCCGGGCTGGCCGTGCCCGTCGCGGTGGCGGCGCTGAGGTCGCGCTGGATCGGCGGCAGGCTGCTCGAGCGGCTCGTCTACCTGGGGTACGCCGTGCCGCCCGTGGCGCTGGCGCTGGCGCTCGTGATGTTCGCGATACGCTTCGCGCCCGGCGTGTACCAGACGTTCCCGCTGCTCGTCGGCGCCTACCTCGTGAGCTTCCTCGCGCTGGCGATCGGGCCCGTCCGCAGCGGGCTGATGCAGGTCAGCCCGCGCCTCGAGGAGAGCGCCCGCTCCCTCGGACGCGGCCGGTTCATGGCCTTCGTCCAGGTCGTGATGCCGTCGCTCTACCGCAGCGTCCTCGCCGGCGGCGCCCTCGTGCTGATGGCCGTGATGAAGGAGCTGCCGATGACCTACCTGCTGGCGCCGAGCGGCTACCGCAACCTCGCCGTGAGGGTCTTCGGCCTCACGAACGAGGCGATGATGGCCGCCGCCGCGCCGTACGCGATGGCGATCGTCCTGTTCTCTTCGCTGTTCGTCGGGCTGCTGCTCAGCTACGAGGGCAGGCGCGCGGGCTGAGCGGCCGCTAGTCCCCCGCGCCGGCCGGCTGCAGCGTGACGGCGTCGCCCGTGACCCGTACCCACGCCTCGTCGCCCACCGCCAGGCGGCTGTCGGGCGACGCGAAGACCACCAGCCGCTCCTCCTGAGGCTGGGCCGGGTCGCGGCCCTCGGACGCGGGGCGCACGACCGCCTCGTACGTGACGACGTGCCCCTTGAACTCGCGCCTTATCACCGTCGCCTTCACCGCCGCAGCGCCGGCGCCAGGGTCCGACCCCGCGCCGGCGCCGACTGGCACCAGCTCCAGGTGGTCGGGCCGCAGCGAGACGATCACGCGGCCCTCCGCGGGTCCGGCCAGCGGCACGGCCCCGATCGCGGTGCGCGCGGTGCGGCCGTCGGCCTGCCCCCTCAGCAGGTTCGTCCGGCCGAGGAAGCTCGCCACGAACGCCGTCGACGGCTGGAAGTAGACCTCCTCGGGCGTGCCCACCTGCTGCACCTTGCCGTCGCGCATCACGGCGACGCGGTCCCCGAACGACAGCGCCTCCTCCTGGTCGTGGGTGACCATGATCGCCGTCGTCCCGCTCCGCTCCAGGATCGCCCTGACCTCGTCGCGCGTGCTGCCTCGCAGCGAGGCGTCGAGGTTGCTGAAGGGCTCGTCCAGGAGCAGGATGTGCGGCTGCGGCGCCAGCGCACGCGCCAGGGCGACGCGCTGCTGCTGCCCGCCGGAGAGCTGGTGGGGGTAGCGCGAGTCGAAGACGGTGAGGCCGACGAGGGCCAGCACCTCGGCGGCGCGGCGCCGCTTCTCCTCGCGCGAGCCGCGCAGGCCGAACGCGACGTTGTCGAGCACCGTCAGGTGGGGGAAGAGCGCGAAGTCCTGGAACACGAAGCCGATGCGCCGGTGCTCGGGCCGGACCATGACCCGGTCCGACGCGACCACCTTGCCCGCGACCTCGACGCAGCCCGCGTCCGGCCGCTCGAACCCCGCGATGAGCCTGAGCAGCGTCGTCTTGCCGCAGCCGGACGGCCCCAGCAGGCACAGCACCTCGCCGCGGCGGACCTCCAGGTCGAGGCCGTCGACCGCGGCCGGCGCGTGCGGCGCGTAGCGCTTGGTGAGGCCTGTGACGCGGACGATGGGGTCGGCGGGGGACATGCTCCGGAGCGCATTATCGCCCCTCGAGGCGGGGGTCTCGTGTCGGCCGTGGGCCGCACCGGCGCCCGCCGGTCCGTTCCGACGCCGGAACGCGGGCCACGCGGCCGGAGAGCCCTACGCGAGCCCGCCAGCGGCGCCTCCCGTGGTCCTGCGCTGGCGCGGGGCCCGGCGAGGCGCTAGCGTTGACCCCATGTCGCAGCGCCTACTGGTGGTCCTCGCCGCGGCCGCGCTGTCCTCGTCGCCGGCCGCCCGCGCCCAGCCGAGCGTCGCGTCCCTGCTCCCGGAGACGACGGTGCTCGCGCTGCACGCGTCGCCGGAGGGCGTCGACGCCTCCACGCTCGCCTCGCTCCTGGACGACCTCGACGTCGAGCGCGCCGCGGACGCCCTGCGCAAGCTGGGCGCGCTGATCGAGGGCGCGGCCGACCTCGCCGAGGCCACGGAGGACGGCCCCCTCGACGAGCTCGCCGCCGAGTGCCCCGAGCTCGCGGACGCCCTGGAGACGGCGGGTCGCGCGTTCGGGCCGACGGCGGTGGGCGTGTCGGTGTCGCGCTTCGACCCGGTGCCGGACCTCGTCCTGGCGTCGCGTCCCGCCGACGACGGCGCGGCCGAGGGCCTGGTCGCGGCCGCGGTCGAGTGCTTCGGGGGCACCGTCCTCGGCCGCGAGGGCACCGCCGACGTCTACCTGCTCTTCGACGGCACCGACCTGCCGCTCCTCGCGGCCGCGTCGGAGGGCTTCGTCGTCGTCTCCACCGACCCCGAGCTCGTCCGCGGTGCGCTCAGGCGGGCGCACGGCTCCTCCGAGCCAGGCTTCGCGACGACGCGGCTCGGCGCCCTCTCGCGCGCGATGACGGCCAGGGGCGTGGGCGTGTCGCTGAACCTCGCCGCGGCGGCCGACGCCCTCGAGCTCTACCGCGGCCTGCTCGGCGAGGCCCCGGAGGCCGGACCCGTCGTCGACCGCTTCGTCACCACGCTGCGCGTCCTCGGCGGCTACGCGTGGCACGCCACGGTCGACTCCGGCGGCGTGGTCGTCGAGTCCGTGGCCGCCTACGACGCCCGCCTCGCCGCCGAGGCGGGCGAGGGCGAGCTCCTCGACCTGCTCACGTGCGACGGCTGCGAGCTCGGCGCCGCCGACCTGCTGCCGCCCGACGCCGTCGCGCTCAGCGGCGGCGTGCTGCCGCTGCGGGCGTTCGTCGCCTGGCTCGACTCGTGGCTGGCGGACCTGAGGGCCGCCGGCCTGGTCGACGCCGACCTGCGCGGGCTCGTGGCTCGACTGCTGGGCGTCGACCTCGACGCCGCCCTGCTCGACTGGGTCGGCGACTCGTGGCACGCCGCCACGCTCGACGTCATCGCCACGGACGCTCGCTCCTGGCTGCACGGAGCGCCGTCGGTGTTGGCCGTGCCCGTCGCCTCGGAGGACGAGGCGCGCCGCGGGGTGGCGCCGTGGCTCGAGGCGCTGCGGCGGGTGGGGGAACTGGGTGAGGGGCTGGCGGAAGGCGCCCCGGTCGACCTCCGTCTCGGCGGCGCCGTGGCGGTGCGCGAGCGCAGCTACCGCGGGGTGGACTACGTGCGGGTGCGCGCCGGCACCTCCCTGGACCTCGGCGTCGGCGTGCTGGGCGGTCACCTGCTCCTCGCCCGGCCGGCCGCGAGCCTCCACGCGGTGATCGACGTCTACCTCGGCTCCTACCGGCCCGTCGGCCGCGCCTGGCAGACGTACGAGAGCCTGGCGCTGGAGGGCACCGCCGTCGACGGGTACCGCATCGCCGACGTGCCGGCGTTCCTGCGCGGCCTGGCCCAGGTCACCGACCTCGCCGCCGGGCCGCTCGCGACGGCCGCTTGGCTGGGCGCCTCCGGCGTCGCGGGCGAGCTCGAGCGCGACGCGGGCCCCGACGAGCTGCCCACCTACGACGAGCTGATCGCGCTGGCCGACGTCGTCACCGAGGCGCTCGAGCTCCTCGCCGACAGGACCGGCGTCGCCATCGGCACCACCGAGCTGCGCGGCGGCGCGCGCTTCACGACCTGGCGCCTGCCCCTGCGGTGAGGCCCGCCGGACGGCCCCGGGTCAGGTCCCGGTAGTGGCGCGGAGCCAGACCGACCCCGCGGCCGCGACGCCGGCCCTGGTCTAGGTGACGAGGCGGGTTCGCTCCGCGGCCCTGCCCTAGGTCGCGGAGCCCGTGCCGGTCGGTCATGCGGCCTCGGGCCGGTGCGCCCTCAGGGCAGCAGGTACAGCCACTCGTCGGTGTCGAACTTCTCGCGCCTGAGCCGCTCGGCCGCCTCGAGCTCGGCATCGGTGAGGCGCGAGGGCGTGAGCCCGTACTTCCTGTCGAACGTGCCGGCCAGGGCGTCGATGATGGTCTCGCGCGGCAGGTCCGTCTGCTGCCGGAGCGGCGTGACCCGCTTGTTCGCGCTTACCGAGCCCTTGTCGGAAAGCTTCTCTCGCCCGATGCGCAGCACCTCCAGCATCTTCGCGGCGTCGATGTCGTACGCCATCGTCACGTGGTGCAGCACGGCACCGGCTCGACGGGTCTGAGCGGCCCCGCCGATCTTGCCCTGGTCGGACGAGATGTCGTTGATGGGCTTGTAGACGGCGTCGACGCCCAGGCCCCGGAGCGCCTCGAGCACCCACGCGTCCATGAAGGCGTAGGAGTCGACGAACGACAGTCCCCGCACCAGGCTCTCGGGCGCGTAGATCGAGTAGGTGATCGTGTTCTGCGGCTCGACGAACATCGCGCCGCCGCCGGTGATGCGCCGGCACACCGTGACGTCGTGCCGCCTCGCGCCCTCCATGTCGACCTCGTTGCGGACCGACTGGAAGCGGCCGAGGATCACCGCGTTCGAAGACCACTCCCAGATGCGCAGCGTCGGCTTGCGCCGGCCGGAGCCGACCTCGAGCGTCAGCACCTCGTCGATGGCCATGTGGAGCCGCGGCGCCGTCGGCTCGTCGTGGATGAACTGCCAGTCGTGCTCGCGCCACCGCGCCAGCATCTCCTCGGGGAAGCGCGCGTCGGTCATGCCCGCTCCCTGGGGGTGTCCTCGTCGATGGCGCGGCGGACCGCCGCGGCGACGGCGGAGGTCGTGAAGCCGATCAGCTCCGCGCCGTCGGGCAGGGCGGCGTCGAGACGCGCGGTGAGCTCCTCCTCGCTGGCGTCAGCGGGCGCCCCTACCAGCGCCGCCGTCATCGCGGCCAGGGCCGTCTCGGGCTCGAGGAAGAAGTCGCCCGTCACCTCGGCCGCCGCGATGCGGCCGCCCTCCACCTCGACGTCGGCCACGACGAGCTTGCCGCCCGGCGTCTTGAACTCTCCGTGCCTCGGCATGCCGCGATGATATGCCCGCCCCCGGGCCCTCCCGGGTCATCAGGAGCGCGAGGCGGAGCACGTCGTCCCAGCGCCTCGCCAGCCACCCTGGCGCCCCGGAGGCCTCGTGGGCGCGGAGCCGCGCAGCCACGGCGCCCGCCGTGCGCTCCACGAGGACCAGCTCGCGCTTCGCCCGCGTCAGCGCGACGAAGAGCACGTTCGCCTCCGCGGCGTCGTCGTCCGCTGCACGCGACGCGCCCGGCTCCCTCTGGGCCTCGGGCGCCGACGGACCCTGGCGCACCGGCTCCGGCGGCCGCGGGCGCTCGCCGCTGCCCCCCGGAGGGGCGCCGTCCGCGTGGGCGGCGGTCGTGTCGGGCGGCGCGTCGCCGCGGTCGGCGCCGATGCCCAGCTCCTCGGGAGCGAGCAGGAACACCCGCTCCGCCTCGCGCCCCTTGGCCTTGTGGACGGTGGCCAGCAGGACCCGGTCGGCGCCGGCCTCGTCGGCGGGGAAGAGCCGACGCAGGGCCGCGACCGCCGCGTCCGCCGCGCCCGAGCCAGCGGCCCCGAGGGCGAGGGCGACCGCGGCGTGGCGCTGCCGGGAGGCCTCCAGCAGGTGCGGCAGCGCCAGGCTGGTGAGGTGCTCGGACTCGAGCCGCCGCCGCTCCTCGTCGTGGGCGGCCGCGACGGCGGCGCGGTCGAGGCGGCCGCCGGCGGCGAGCCGCAGCGCCAAGGCCTCGGCGGAGGGGAGCAGCTCGTCGCCGAGGACCGCGACGGGCCGCCCCGCGGCCGCGAGCGCCAGGGCGAGGTCGAGGAGCGGGCCGTTGGTGCGGCTGAGGACCAGGTCGCCGGGCCGTACCTCGCCGGGCAAGCGTGCGAGGTGCGTGAGGCGCACCGTCCCCTCCGCCGCGCCGGGCGCGGGGAGCATCGCGGGGGAGAGGCGTCGCGCCAGGACCACGTGCCTCACCGGGCACCTGAAGCTCACCGAGAGGGGCAGCCGGACGGCGCCGGTGCGCCGGACGATCCGCGGCAGCGACCGGGAGTCGGCCCCGGCGAAGGCGTAGATCGCCTGGTGCGGGTCGCCGACGAAGAGCGCGCGGGCGCCCGCGGCGATCAGGCGCTCCACGAACGCCAGCGCCAGCCGGCTCAGGTCCTGGGCCTCGTCCACGCACACGAGCTCGTAGCGCGGCGGCGCCAGCCCCTTCCTCGCCGGCAGGTAGAGGAGGTCGGTGTGGTCGTGCGCCGGCGCCTCCTCGCCGCGCTGGAGGAGCTCCGCCAGCAGCCGCCGTGACTCGGTCGGCGGGGCCGGGAGCTCGACCCCGTACCTGGCGGCCAGCTCCGCGACCTCGTCGTCCGACGCGAGCGGGGCGAGCTCGAGCCGCGCGAGGCGCGCCAGGTCGGCGAGCGCGTGCCGCGCGTGCGGCGGCGCCCCGGGCAGCCCCGCGGCGAGGCGCTCGTACTTGTCCTCGGCGAGCGCGACCGGCACCCCGGCCTCGCGCAGCACCCTCAGGCCCAGCGCGTGGAGCGTCAGCGCGTCGACGCCGGCGGGCAGCCGATGCCTCAGCTCGGCGGCTGCCGAGCGGTTGAAGGCCAGGAACGCCACGCGCCCCGGCGGCACCCGGAGCTCCTCGACCAGCAGCCTCGCGACCATCACCAGAGTCGTGGTCTTGCCGCTCCCCGCCGTGGCCTCCACGACGCCGTGGCCGTCCGCCCTCCGCACGAACGTGAGCACGGCCGCCTGGTGGGGGTTCGCGAGCATGGCCCGATGTTGTGGCGCCGCCGCGCGGCGCGCCAGAGGCTGGGGCCGAGGACCCGACGGCCCTGGCCTGGCGGCGACATACGGAAGCCGCCGCCTCGTGGGCGGCGGCCTAGGGGTGCGCGGCGCCGGCCGTGAAGCGGGCGGCGCGCGTAGGGCAGGGCGGGCGAGCGCCCTGCTCGCTGGGGCTACTCTGCCAGCGCGGGGCTGCGGCGGCCGCGGGAGCGCCTGCGGCGCCGCCGGGAGCGGCCGTCACCGGGGTCGCCGGGCCGGGCGCCGTCACCGGCGCTCGGCGCCCTGCCGGCCTGGGCCGGCCTCAGGTCCGCGGCGCGTACGCCGGCTCGGCCTCCGGCGAGCGGAGGCCCGCTCGCTGCCGGGCCCTGACCCGCGACGACGGGTGCGCCGCTCGGGCCCGCTCCCCGGCTGGAGGCGGGTCCACGGCCGGCCGCGGGGCGCCCCTGCGCACCGCGTCCCCGGCCGCCGGCCTGTCGCGGCGCCTCGGGCCGTAGCCCTTCGAGCTGGTCGGCGTGGGCGGGGACGAAGCCGTCCACGCGGCGCCGCTCGACGCGGCGGCCTAGGGCGCGTTCCAGGTCGCGGACGCTGCCGAGGTCGGCAGGGGTGACGAACGTCAGGGCCTCGCCGGTGCGCTCGGCGCGCCCCGTGCGGCCGATGCGGTGCGTGTACGCCTCGGCCGTGTCGGGGAAGTCGTAGTTGATCACGTGGCTGACGGCGGCGACGTCGATGCCCCTGGCCGCGATGTCGGTGGCGACGAGGACCTCGTAGGTGCCGTCGCGGAAGCCGTCGAGCGCGGCCTGGCGCCGGCTCTGGGACAGGTTGCCCTGCAGCTCGGCGGCGGCGAAGCCCGCCCTCTTGAGGTTCCCGGCTAGGCGCTTGGCGCGGTGCTTGGTGCGCGTGAAGACGAGCACCGACCGCGCCTCCGGCCTGTCGAGCAGGTGCATCAGGAGCTCGGTCTTGCGCTCCTCCGCGGCCGGCACGAGGTAGTGGTCGATCGTCTCCGCGGGCCTGGAGCGCGAGATCTCGACCCGCACCGGGTCGGTGAGGAGCCCGTCTGCGAGGTGGGCGACCTCCGCGGGCATCGTCGCGGAGAAGAGCAGGCGCTGCGCGGAGGCGGGCACGAGCCCGACGATGCGCCTGACGCTGGGGAGGAACCCCATGTCGAACATGTGGTCGGCCTCGTCCAGCACCAGGACCTCGACCCGACTGAGGTCGGCGTTGCCGCGCTCGACGTGGTCGAGGAGACGGCCCGGGCAGGCGACGATCACGTCGGCGCCCCCGCGCAGGGCCACGACCTGCGGCTGGAAGCCGACGCCGCCGTACACCGTCGCGCTCCTGATCCCGGTGTGACGGCCCAGTCGGGCGAACTCGTCGTTGATCTGCTCGGCGAGCTCGCGGGTGGGGGCCACGACCAGCGCCCGCACGGTGCGGCGCCCGCGGCCGGCGCCCGGCAGCAGGCGCTGCAAGATCGGTAGCACGAACGCCGCCGTCTTGCCTGTGCCCGTCTGCGCCAGGCCGAGCACGTCCCTGCCCGCCATCGCGGCGGGCACCGTCTGGGCCTGGATCGGGGTGGGTCTCTCGTAGCCGGCGTCCTTGACGCCTGCCATGACCTTCTCGTCGAGCTCGAAGCTCGTGAAACCGTCGTTCATCTGAGTCCTCTCATCGGCCAACCACCAGCCGAAGAGGGTCTCTCGCCAGCGGGAAGCGGCTCATACTACACGATGGGAGCACCAGGGGTGCCGGGACGGCCGACAGCCGGGCCGTAGGCGAGGCGGCATGGTACCCGTCGCCGTTGAGCGGCCGCGCGAGCGCGTGCTAGCATCGCAAGGCTCTGTGCCCAGCGACCACACGCTGGGGGAGGCGCCAGCCCGAGCGGGGCGCCCCTGAAGAACGGGAAGCTACGAAGGAGAACGAATGGCTCGCAACCTGTCAGCCATGAAGCGGCATCGCCAGGACGAGAAGAAGCGCCTGGCCAACCGCGCGCGCAAGAGCATGATTCGCACCTTCACGAAGAAGGCGCTGGCGGCCGCGGAGGCCGGCGACTTCGAGGCCGCGGCCAAGTACCAGAAGGTCGTGCAGGGCCTCGTCGACAAGGCGACGAAGACGAACACGCTGCACAGGAACACCGCCGCGCGCCGCAAGTCCCGCCTCGCCAAGCGGATCAACACCCTGCGCCAGCAGGCTCAGGCCTGAGCCGGTAGCGCGCGTCGGCGCTCCGAGGCCGGGCGCCGACGGACGGACCCGTCTACAGGGGAGCAAGGCCCGCCAAGGCCATGGCCTTGGCCAGGGCCTCGTCGAACATGGCCGGCGTTAGCCGGCCGGTGTTCGTGTTCTGGAAGCTCACGTGGTAGGCGTCTACGAGCGGCAGGGCGCCGGCCGCCTCGGCCCCGTCGAGCCTGTCCAGGCGGTGCACGGCGCCGTGCGCGAACGGCGCGTCCTTGGCGCGCACCTGTAGCCCCCTCGCCCGGTAGAGCCGCAGCACCGCGTCGTGGCCTATGCGCCCCAGGGCCAGCAGCGCGCGCGCCCGCGCCAGGCCCCGCAGGTCGTGCTCGAGCCAGCGGCGGCAGGTGGAGAGCTCCTCCGGCCGCGGCTCGTTGCCGGGCGGGACGCAGCGCAGCGAGGCCGTGATCCAGACGCCCCTCAAGGTCAAGCCGTCGTCGCGCGAGACCGCCGTGGGCTGGCTCGCCAGACCGGCGCGGTGCAACGCGGGGTAGAGGAAGTCGCCCGACGCGTCGCCCGTGAACATCCGCCCCGTGCGGTTGCTGCCGTGGGCGCCCGGGGCCAGGCCGACGATCACTAGGCTCGCGTCGGGGTCGCCGAAGCCCGGGACCGGCGCTCCCCAGTACTCTTGGTCCCGGTAGGCGCGCCGCTTCTCGCGCGCCACCTGCTCCCGGTACACGGCCAGCCGGGGGCAGAGTCGGCAGCCGGCCAGCTCCGGCGGGTAGGGGTCGAAGCCCGTAGCCATCGCAGGTCGGACCATAACCCCGTACGGGCGCGAGGCGGCAGGGTCAGGCGGCGCGGGGCGGCAGGGTCCCGGGACGGGGCCGGGGCCGCGGGCCGCAGGCCGGGGCCGCGCCGTGGCGGCGCGCTGCGCCGTGGAGCAACGCCGCCAGGGTGCCGCGGCCGACCGCCGCTGATAAGCTCCCAGCGATGGCCGGGACGCGCATCGTGCTCGTCAGGACGAAGGACTCGGCCAACGTCGGCGCCGCGGCGCGGGCCATGAAGAACTTCGGCCTCGACGACCTCTGGCTGGTCGCGCCGCGCTGCCGCGTCGACGACCGCGCCCGGGCCCTGGCGGCGAACGCCGCCGACCTGCTGGAGAGGGTGCGGGTCGTCGACGACCTCGAGGAGGCCCTGGCCGGCCTCCGAACCGTGGCGGGCACGAGCGCGAGGGCGCGGCGGGCGCCGTCCTACAGGGTGGCCACCCCGCGAGAGGCGGCGCCGCTGCTCGTCGAGGGCACCGGCGTGCTGTTCGGGCCGGAGGACCACGGCCTGTCCAACGAGGAGCTGACGCGGTGCCAGCTCCACGTGGTGATCCCCACGGCCGGTCTCGCGTCCCTGAACCTGGCGCAGGCCGTGCTCGTCGTGGCCTACGAGACCTGGCTGGCCAGGCTCGCGGGAGCGCAGGCGCCGGAGGCGCCTGCCGGCCTCGCCGCGGTGGGGCGCGGCGGCAGGACGGGGGAGGCGCCGGCGAGCCGCGACCAGCTCGAGCGCTTCTACGCGCAGCTCGAGGGCACCCTGCTGCGCATCGGGTACACCGACGAACGGCGCGCCCCCAGCGTGATGCGGATGTTCCGGGCCATCTTCGACAGGGCCGACCTCAGCGCGCACGAGCTCTCGGCGCTGCGCGGCCTGGCGAGCCAGGCGCGCTGGGCCGCCGACCAGCCGCCGGAGCGGCTGCGCCCGGTGCCGGAGGAGGAGACCGGTTAGCGCGCGCCGGCCGCGTGGGGGGCGCGCTGTGGGCCGTGGGCTCGCGTTGACTGGGCCCACCTCCGGCCCATATACTCGGGTTCGCCGCCACGCAGGCAGGTGCTCGCACCGTGCTGGGCGCGCGGCAGCCGGGTGGTTGACCGGAGGGTTGGCCGAGCGGTCGAAGGCGACGGTCTTGAAAACCGTAGACGGGGCGACCCGTCCGGGGGTTCGAATCCCTCACCCTCCGCCAAGATCGCACCCAGCCCGGGAGCAGGGCACGGAGAGGTGGCCGAGCGGCTGAAGGCGCTCCCCTGCTAAGGGAGTATGGGGGTGTCAAGCCTCCATCGAGGGTTCGAATCCCTCCCTCTCCGCCAAAGCGATCGAACGTGGCGCGCCGCGAGCACCGATCTGGGCTCGCGGCGGTCATGTCGTGGTCCCCGGTAGCGCGAGACGACCAGTGCGGCCCGCGAGGGTGCGGGCGCAGCGTGGCTGCGGAGCCTGACGGAGGGTCGCAGCCAGCGGCCCGTGCGGCTAGGCGGCGAAGGCGCTCCGCCAGGCAGCCGGCGGCACGGGCGGCGGGACGTCACCCTCGCGCCCTATCTCCTCGGCGAGCTGGCGCGTGCAGCGGCACGGCCGCAGGCCCAGGTCGGCGAGGAGCCGGCGGCTGAACCACTGGTAGGCGCGCAGGGCCTCGAGCGGCCGCCCGGAGGCGACGACGACCTGCATGTAGGCGAACGTCGCCTCCTCGTCGTAGGCGTCGACGCGCATCAGCCCTCTCAGCAGCTGGGCGGCGGTCTCGTGCCTGCCCGCCTCGGCCAGCCGGGCCGCCAGGTCGAGCTTGAGGGCGCGGAGCCGCTCCGCCAGCCGCTGACGCTCGCGCGCGAGCCACGAGGCCACCTCCGCCGACGGGTCGCCCTCGAAACCCGCGAGCAGGGGCCCGCGCACCCAGCGCAGGGCGGCCTCGTGGTCACCCCGCGCCGCAGCCGCCTCCATCTCCTTCACGTCCGTAGCCGCGCAGAAGCGCACACTGTCCCGGCGGCGCTCCACGCCGCCGGTCCAGCCGAGGGATGAAGCGCGCTTCAGGAGCTGCCGGAGGTTGCAGAGGGCCCTGTCCGTGGTCGTCTCGGGCCAGAAGAGGTCGGCGAGCCGGTCACGGCCCACCCACCCGTCGGCCAGGGCCAGGCGGGCCAGGAGGAGGTAGCGCCGGTCGGGCCTGAACTCGACCCAGCGGCCACCCACCCACGCTCCTGGGTCGCCCGTGAGCTGGACGTGCAGGCCGGGTGCGAGCGGCGGCGCGTTGGCCTGCTCCCCATCGACGGTGGCGATCATCGCGCCCCTCCTCTCGGCTTGCGACGCGGGCATGGTGAGGCACCCGGCGTCCCGCGGTCATCCGGCAGTGCGTCCTGGACGGGCCGGGACGTTCGGGGGTGTCCTGCGGCCCGCGGCTCACGCCGCGGCGCTACAATCCGGCGCGACGACGAGCTGCTACTCGGCCCCATGTCACGCCGAAGGGGGGAGAAGTGACGGGCATCCGTGCGGCGCTCGCAGCCCTGAACCGTCCTCTCTCCGTCCCCCGACGCAGGACCGCCAAGGCCGTCTGGCTGGCGATCGCCTGCGCGTCACTGGCCGTCATCCTCCTGGGCGCGGTGAACGTGGTGCGGGAGTACGGCGACGTGTGCGCCGTACCGACCCGGGACGAATGCGTCGCCCTGCGGGCCCTCGGCCTGCCAGGGCTCGCCCGCTACGGCCTGGCCCTCGTCGGGCTCGTCTCGGTGCTGCTGACGGCGCTGCCGTGGCTCGCGATGGGCTGGTTCGTGTTCCGCCGCAGGTCGTCGACGGCGTCGGAGCTCCTGCTCTCGCTCGGCCTCGTGGCCGGCGGCGCGTCGGACATGAACGGCCACAACCTGCGCTTCCACTTCTACCGGGAGGCCGCGGAGGTGCTCGGCGCCGAGCCCCTCGCGCTCGCGCTGGCGGTGCTCGTCGGGTTCGTCTCGCAGGTGTGCGTCGTGCTCGTCGCGTACCTGGTGCCCGACGGCCGCTTCTACTCGCGTGCCTCCGTCGCGCTGGCCGGCGTCTGGACGGTCCACGTGGCGACGAACACGCTCTACCGCTACCCGGTCGAGGCCTTCGGCGGCTCCGCGTTCTTCGGCGCGCTCGACACGGTGTTCACCGCGTTCGCGCCGCTCTCGATGATGTTCGTGCTGTGGCAGCGTCTGCGGCGCGGCGCGGCCCCCAGGCAGCGCAGCCAGCTCATGGCGATCATCCCCAGCGCCGTTACCCTCATCGTCGTCACCGCCGCCTTCAGCCTGTGGACGCTGGCGATCTGGTCGGGGGAGGACGCCTCGACCCTGACCCCGGTCAGGTTCGCCACGCAGTTCCTGCAGGGGTTCGTCCAGTCGGCGGCCGCCGCCTGGTTCGCGATCGCCGTGGGCCTGGCGATAAGCCGCTACAACCTCTTCGAGATGGACCTGGTCCTCAGCCGCACGATCGTCTACGGCGGGCTCACGGCCGTGCTCCTCGCCCTCTACCTGACGGTGGTCGTCGGTGTGGGCGGGGCCCTGGGCTCGACGCCCCGGTTCTGGGCGGCGCTGGTCGCGACGGCGACGGTCGCGCTCGTGCTGCTGCCCATCAGGGACGCGTTGAAGGCGGCCGTGAGCAGGCGGCTCTACGGAGGACGCGACCTCGCCGCGTACGAGGTGCTCGCCCAGCTCACGGCCGGGCTGGCCCAGCACCGCGACCTCGACGAGCTCGCCCAGGCGGTGCGGCGCGCCATGCGGGTCCCGTACGCGCTCGTCTCCGTCGAGGCGGGCGCCTGGCGTCAGGTAGCCGAGTCCGGTGAGCGGGGCGAGGTGGTCAGGAGCGTGCCGCTCCAGCTCCAGGGCCGCCAGCTCGGACGCCTCGAGGTCTCCTTCGCGCCCGGCGAGCTGGCCGACGAGCACGAGGAGCGGCTGCTGGAAAGGGTCGCCGAGCAGGTGGCGATGATCGTGCAGGCCGACGGCCTGGCGACTGAGCTGTCGCTGACGCGCCTGTCGGCCCTCGAGTCGCGGGAGCGGGAGCGCCTGCGCCTGAGGCGCGACCTCCACGACGGGCTGGGCCCAGCGCTCGCCACGCAGTCGCTGATGGCGGGCACGGCGCGGCGGCTGCTCGACGTCGACCCGCGCCAGGCGAAGGCCCTGCTGACCCGGCTCGAGAGCGAGATCGCCGCGACGCTGGAGCAGGCGCGGCGGCTGATCTACAGCCTGCGGCCGCCGGAGCTCGACCAGCTAGGCCTCGAGAGGGCGCTCGAGGACAAGCTGCGCGAGCTGACGCGGGCGATCGTCGACCTGGACCTCGACCTGGGCGGTGGCCTCGACGCGCTGCCGCCGCCCGTCGAGGTCGCCGTGTACCGCGTCGTCACGGAGGGCGTGATGAACGTGGTGCGGCACGCCCACGCCGCGAGCTGCCGCGTCGCCGTGACGGGCTCGTCGGAGGGCGTCTCGGTGACCGTCGAGGACGACGGCGTGGGCATAGGCGCAGGCCGCCAGGGCGTGGGCATCAACGCCATGCGCGAGCGGGTCGAGGAGCTTGGCGGGACCCTGGAGGTGGGGACGCGCGCGGCCGGCGGCGGGGGGACGTCGGTGCGCGCCTGGTTCCCCCTGCCAGCCGCGCCGGCGCTCGGCCACGCGGCCGGCGAGGGGACAGCGTGACGCGCGTGCTCGTCGTCGAGGACCACGCGGTCTTCCGCGCGGGCCTGGCGGCCCTGCTCGCGACCGCGCCGGAGTTCGAGCTCGTGGGGGAGGCGGGCACCGCCGCCGAGGGCGTGCGCCTCGCCGACGAGCTGGCGCCCGGTCTCGTCGTGATGGACCTGCAGCTCCCCGACGCGAGCGGCGTCGAGGCGATCAGGGCGATCGGCGAGAGGGCGCCCGGCACCCGGGTACTGGTGCTGACGATGTTCGACGACGACAGGTCGGTCTTCGACGCGATGCGCGCGGGAGCGCTCGGCTACGCGCTCAAGGGCAGCGCTCCCGAGGGCCTGCTCCGCGCGATGCGGTCCGTCGCCAACGGCGAGGCGAGCTTCAGCGCCCCTATCGCCGCTCGCATGCAGCGCTACTTCGCGGCGCGCGTCGCCGGCGAGGGCATCCTGTTCGAGGAGCTCACCGAGCGCGAGCACCAGGTGCTCGCCGGGCTGGCCCAGGGGCTCTCGAACCGGGAGATCGCCAGGCGCCTGGGCCTGCGGCCGAAGACCGTGCGCAACCACGTCAGCACGATCGTGGGCAAGCTCCAGGTCGCCGACCGCCACGAGGCCGGCGCCCGGGCCCGCGAGCGGGGGCTGTGAGGGGCGGCGTCGAGCCTGCGCGGGCAGCGCCCGGCGCGGTGGTCTACCGCGGAGCGAGCCGGGTCGGCCTCCCGGCGCCTGGGCACCTGCCGCGACGCTCCAGGCAGGAGCCGCGATCCGGGGCACCCGCTGCGCTCTTGCTACGACGGTACCGCCGAACGAGAGGCACCCCGTTAGGGGTGCCGTCTCCACTTGGGTTCTCGTGGTGCGCCCGAGAGGATTCGAACCCCTGGCCTTCTGATCCGTAGTCAGACGCTCTATCCAGCTGAGCTACGGGCGC
>ERZ795042.835-NODE-835-length-22101-cov-3590.936995_pt1 | contig 22101 bp, 22 predicted proteins | sample MGYA00375126_ERZ795042 | MGnify/ENA primary metagenome ERZ795042 (study PRJEB30171, sample SAMN05518105) | compost metagenome | isolation source: Feedstock adapted compost from Newby Island compost facility, Milpitas, CA | place: USA:Newby Island compost...
GCGTAAGCATGCACTTCAGCGGCTTCCTGCTCGCTGAGCATGCCCAGCACGTACAATTCAATGATTCCGGATGATATGTATTCCTGAATATCCAAGTCCTGATCTGCTTTTATGTACCATTTCGATCCTGCAAAATATCCCGTAATTTCTGCAACGCATGACGAATTCTTGTCTTTACCGTACCCAGCGGAATCTGCAATTCCCGGGCAATCTCTTCCTGCGTATATCCTTTGAAATACGCTTTTTCAATCAATATACGCTGTTCATCACTAAGCCTGTTCAGGATATTCTTCAATCCGATTTCGTCCACCCTTACAGCGCTGCTCATTTGCACGGAATTTCCTATATGTACGTTGCTTTCCAACGACTGGTTTTTCTCCTGTTGCTGATAAGCTCTGGATCGAAGCATATCAATTGCTGTGTTTCTGGCAATATGCAACATCCAGGTAAACAATCTGCCTTTTTGAGGATCATAACTATCGATGCGATTCCAGATCTTAACAAATACTTCCTGCAACAGATCATTGGCCAATTCCTGTTCGTTCACCACTTTGAGCACCACACCATACAGCGCCGCTGCATAATGGTCATACAGATAGCGAAAAGCTTCTTCGTTTTTCTTCCGAAGCAGAAGGATTAAGGTTTCCTCATTGTATGGTGTGGACGACAACCCTTGATGATTTTGATAAAAACGGGAATAAAGATATGGATTAAACTTTTGCGAAAAGCATTTTGTAATTGACCTCCACCTTTCCTCTGGCGATATCTTCTAATTTTTTCCGCAATAATTTTTTCTTCAAGGGCTTAAGGTAATCGATAAACAACTTGCCCTCGATATGGTCATATTCATGAAAAATCACCCTTGCTGTGAGTCCGCTGTACGTTTCTTCATGGGGGTTAAAATACTCATCCACGTACCTGATCTTCAGGGTTTGTGGCCGTAAAATATCTTCGCGAATTTTGGGTATACTCAGGCAACCTTCGTTGTAAGGCCATTCCTGTCCATTCACCTCCAGGATTCGGGCATTGATGAACACCTGTTTGATGCCCTGTTCATCGCCAAACAACAAACGATCTTCTTCGTCAAAATGATCGGTCATTTGCTTACTATCGACCACAAACAGCCGGATGGGCACATTCACCTGAGGTGCGGCCAATCCCACTCCGTTTGAGGCATAGAGCGTGTCCCACATATTCTGAATTAGCTCCTGCAAACCCGGGTAGTCGGGCGTGATATCCTCACCTTTTTTCCGAAGCACCGGATGTCCGTATGCAACAATCGGTAAAACCATTTGCGTATAAGCGTTTTAAGGTAGTCAAAATTACGAAACAGATTGCAGATAACCCTGCAACAGAATGGTGGCGCTTACTTCATCGATCAACGCCTTGTTTCTTCGAGCCTGTTTTTTTATCCCGCTTTCCACCAGAGAGCGACTGGCCAGTCGGGAGGTGAGGCGTTCATCCACCGCTTCGATGGGTATGGCGGGGAAATGCTTGTGCAAAATCCGGATCATCTCCCGTACGAGCGGCGTGGCATCGGTTTCCCGGCCCTGCAGGTCAAGCGGCATGCCGATGATGATTTTTTCTACCTGTTCTTTTTGGATATAAGCTTTCAAATAGGGAATGAGTGCATGTGAGGCAATGGTCGTCAATCCCGTAGCGATTATCTTCAGGGGGTCGGTCACGGCCAGACCCGTGCGTTTTTTTCCGTAATCAATAGCTAATATACGTCCCATGGAGATTTATGAAGAAATCATGAATAAATCCAGAATCACGAACAGGGCAAACACGCAGCTGGCGATACCGTTGGTGGTCATGAAAGCAAGATTCACCCGGCTGAGGTCGTCGGGACGGACCAGCCTGTGCTGGTACCAGAGCATGAAAATAAACCAGGCTGTTCCCACCCAGTACAGCCAGCCAAATCCCGCCAGGCAGCCGGCGGCAATTACGCCCATCGCACTCAACACATGTAAAAAAGCCGATACCTGCAAGGCCCTAGCCTTACCCAGCCACACCGGAATGGAATACAGGTGCAACGATGCATCGAAAGCTACATCCTGCAAAGCATAAATGATATCGAAACCGGCCACCCAGCAAATCACCACACCGGAATAGATTAATGGTAGCCAGTGGAAATGCCCCGTCACAGCCAGATATGCTCCGATAGGGGCCAGCGATAAGCCCAACCCCAGCACCAGATGGGAAAATGGCGTGAACCGCTTGGTATAACTGTAGCCCAACACCACAGCCAGCGCCACAGGCGAAAGATAAAAGCAAATGGGGTTAATGAAATAAGTAGTGAGCACAAACAACAAAACATTGACGGTGGTAAACTGCACCGCCTGCCGATAGGTGATCTGGCCGGTAGGCAGCTCCCGTCGGGCCGTACGTGGGTTGAGCCGGTCGTATTCCAGGTCTAAAATACGGTTGAAAGCCATGGCCGCACTCCTGGCAAACACCATACACAGCACCACCTTACCCAACAAAGCCCAGGAAAAAGGATAATGTTGCCACCGCACGGCCAGAAAATAGCCGATCAGCGCAAAAGGCATCGCAAAAATGGTGTGAGCGAACTTGACCAACGACAGATAACGTAAAACCAGGCTTTTCATATCCCTTTCAGATATCGATGAGCACTTAAATCAAATGCAGACAAACGACCCTGTGGTGAACGCATGTATTTCACCAGCACATCCCACAACACCACACCTACACTTACGGCAATATTCAACGAATGCTTCATCCCGAACTGCGGAATTTCAATGCATCCATCGACCCGATCCAGCACGGCTTGCTGCACGCCATGCATTTCATTTCCGAAGACCAGCGCTATGGGGCGGGAAAAATCGGGTTCGAAATCGTGCAGGTACCTACTCCCCTCGGCCTGTTCTACTGCCCATACGGCATAGCCCTCCGCTTTCAATCGATTTACAGCCGCCGGGGTATCCGGATCGTGTTGCCAGCTCACCGTTTCGGTGGCGCCCAGTGCCGTTTTATGAATATCGCGATGGGGAGGCGTGGGCGTATAACCACAAAGCCAGAGGGCTTGAATTTGAAATGCATCGGCCGTGCGAAATACCGATCCCACATTGTACATACTCCTGACCTGATCGAGTACCACCACCACAGGCAATTTCTCGGCCTGCCTGCATTCTTCCACGGTTTTTCGGCCCAGCTCGGCCATCGTGAGCTTACGCATGATGTTGCAAAACTACTATAGAATGGATAAATGACTGTACCCATAATCATTTGCTAACTTTGTTCCTCTGCCATGAGCCAGTCTAAAAACACCCTGACACCCCTGATGCAACAGCATAAGGCCATCAAGGCCCGCTATCCCGACGCCATTCTCCTGTTTCGGGTGGGCGATTTTTATGAAACCTTCTACGAAGATGCAGTGATTGCCTCTCAGGTGCTGGGTATCGTGCTCACCAAACGCGCTAACGGCGCGGCGGCTTCGGTGGATCTGGCCGGGTTCCCCTACCATGCACTCGACACCTATCTGCATAAACTGGTCAAGGCCGGCTATCGTGTGGCCGTTTGCGACCAGCTGGAAGATCCTAAACAGGCCAAAGGGGTGGTAAAAAGAGGCGTCACCGAGCTTGTGACACCCGGTATTGCCCTGCATGAAAAGCTGCTCGAGCACAACGCAAATAATTTCTTAGCGGCTATCCATTTCGGGGAAGCGCAACTCGGACTGGCTTTTGTGGATGTGTCGACCGGTGAGATGCTGGTAGCAGAGGGCGACCAGGAATATGCCGATAAGTTGCTGCAAAGCCTACAACCCGCCGAGGTGGTGTTTTCGCGTCCCTGGCAACGCACATTCAAGCAGCAGTTCGGACAGCGCTTCTATACCTATCCACTCGAAGAATGGATTTTCAGTTATCCGTATGCCGAAGAACAGCTCATCAAACATTTTCATACCCACTCCCTGAAAGGTTTCGGCATTGACCATATGCGAGAAGCCATCACAGCTGCCGGAGCTATTCTCCATTACCTGCGGGAAACCGAACATCCCGACCTGCAACATATCAGCTCCATCCAGCGCATCGACCGACAGGATTTTCTCTGGATGGATAAATTCACCCTACGCAATCTTGAGCTGGTGGAGCCGCTCTCCGATCAAAGCCGCAGCCTGCTACAGGTGCTCGACCACACCCTGACCCCCATGGGCGCACGCCTGCTTAAGCGCTGGTTGCTCTTCCCATTGCAGGATATTCAGGCTATCAACGAACGACTCGACGCTGTTGAAACGCTGATTAAAGCAGAGGCTGTCCGCCATCAACTGGCCGGCTGGCTCAAGCAAATGGGAGATGTGGAGCGCCTGGTGGCCCGTATTTCCCTACGGAAAATCAGCCCGCGTGAAGTATGGCAGCTGGGCAAGAGTATCCGGCTTATGGCTCAGATTCAACAGTTATTCCTTTCCCCGGAAGCCTCACTGGTGAATACCAATGTTTACCTGCGGCGCCAGGCCGAACAAATGAATCCCTGTCCCACGCTGGTTCAACAAATTTTCCATACCCTGGTGGAAAACCCGCCGGCTACCAGCAATAAAGGTGGACTGATCCGGGAAGGGGTACATGCCGAATTAGACGAACTCCGCCATCTGGTACGCAGCGGCAAAACTTACCTGCAGGAGCTTCAGCAAAGAGAAGCCGAACGTACCGGAATTTCTTCCCTGAAAATCGGCTATAACAGCGTGTTTGGCTACTATCTGGAGGTAACCCACGCCCACCGCCATAAGGTACCGGCCGACTGGATCCGTAAACAAACCCTCACCAACGCCGAGCGGTATGTGACGCCCGAGTTGAAATCGTACGAAGAAAAAATCCTGGGCGCGGAAGAAAAAATCCTGCTGCTCGAACAACAAATCTTCGACGCGCTCGTGCAGCACATGCACGACTACCTCCCCGCCCTGCAGGCAAACGCTCAGGTCATAGCCCGGCTTGATTGTATTTTGTGTTTTGCCGAAAACGCCCTTCGCTTTCACTACCGTCGCCCCGAATTACACGAAGGAGAGCAATTAGAAATCCGTGAAGGACGCCATCCCGTCATCGAACAAAGCCTAAAACCCGGCGAGAGCTTTATTCCCAACGACCTCTACTTAGATTGCTCCACCCAGCAAATCATTATCCTCACCGGCCCCAACATGAGCGGGAAGTCGGCCCTGCTGCGACAAACCGCGTTGATCACGCTCATGGCCCACGCCGGCAGCTTTGTGCCCGCCAGCTCGGCTAAGATCAGCCTCACCGATAAAATCTTCACCCGTGTAGGCGCTTCCGATAACCTCAGTGGCGGTGAATCGACCTTCATGGTGGAGATGAACGAAACGGCCAGCATCATCCACAATTTCACCCAGCGCAGCCTGGTGATTCTCGACGAAATCGGCCGGGGCACCAGCACCTACGATGGCATATCCATCGCCTGGAGCATCGTGGAATACCTGCACCACGGCACACCCCATCATCCCAAAACCCTGTTCGCTACCCATTACCATGAACTCAATGAACTGGAAAACCTGCTCGAGCGCGTAAAAAATTACCACATCACGCATACCGAGGCGGGGAATAAAATCATCTTCCTGCGTAAACTCGCCCCCGGCGGCAGTCGACATAGCTTCGGCATACACGTTGCCAGAATGGCAGGCATGCCACCTCAGCTGGTCAACCGTGCCGAAGCTATCTTACACCAACTGGAAAGCAAGCATCCCGACCCAAAGTCCATCACCCGGCAAATTCAGCCGGAACCTTCCTACCAGCTCAGCATATTTGACGAACAAACGGTGATCTTTCAACAAATACGGGACTTGCTTGCCGGCATCGATATCAACCGTCTTACGCCTGTGGAAGCCCTGCTCAAACTGAATGAAATCAAAAAACTCCTGGGAAGTTAACCGCCTGATATTTTGTCGTTATTTGCCTGTGGTACGGTTATTGACATTGTTATCTTGTATCAATCAATTTTTTTACTCATTAAAATTTTTTATTATGAAAGCAAATATCGGCATCCCCGAAAAAAATCTGCAGGAAGAAGCTAAATTATTAAACACCCTCCTGGCCGATGAAACCGTCCTGTATATCAAAACCCGTAATTACCACTGGAACTTAGAAAGCAGGAGTTTTGCAGAGATTCATCGTTTTCTGGAAGAACAATATACCGAACTGGCCGGCATGATCGATGCCCTGGCCGAACGCATCCGTCAATTTGGGCATTATGCCGTGGCTACGCTGGAAGATTATCTGAAACTCACCAATCTCACCGAAGGGCAGGCGGGTGAAACACAGGAAAAAGCCTTACAAATTCTGCTAGACGACCACGAAACCCTGATCCGGGAAATTCGTAAGATGGCCAGGGAAGTTGATGAAAAACATGAAGATGCCGGCACGAATGATTTCCTGGTGGGCCTGATGGAAAAGCACGAAAAAATGGCCTGGATGCTGCGCAGCTATTTGCCCGACAAAAAGTAATTCATTCCGGGATAATCGCTTTTCTGATGCGCACCAGTTGTTCAAGCAAGGGTTCCAGGTGATGCAGGGCCAGCATGTTGGCACCGTCCGACAGGGCCCGGGCCGGCTCGGGATGCGTTTCAATGAAGATGCCATCGGCTCCGGTGGCTATGGCCGCCCGGGCGATGGTTTCGATAAGCTGCGGCCGCCCTCCCGTAACCCCTCCCGCCTGATTGGGTTGTTGCAACGAATGGGTGCAATCGACTACCACCGGCACGCCGGCTGCCTGCATGATGGGAACATTTCGAAAATCGACCACCAGATCGCCATAGCCAAACATGGCGCCCCGCTCGGTAAGCATGATGCAATTATTGCCCGTCTGTCGTACTTTTTCCGCTGCGAAATGCATGGCCTCGCCACTTACAAACTGGCCTTTTTTGATGTTCACCACCTTGCCTGTGGCTCCTGCTGCCTGCAGCAGTTCGGTTTGCCTACACAGAAAGGCTGGAATCTGCAATACATCCACATAAGCCGCTGCCATGGCCGCCTCGGGCGGGGTGTGGATATCGGTGAGCACCGGCACCTGAAACTGCTGCCTCACCGTACGTAAGAGTTCCAGGGCCTGTTCATCGCCAATGCCCGTAAAGGCATCGGCCCGGGTGCGGTTGGCCTTCCGATAAGAGGATTTGAAGATATACGGAATGCCCAGGCGCTTGCAGATGCGCTTTACCTCGCCGGCTACGGTTTCGAGTAATGCCTCATTTTCTACCACACAGGGACCGGCAATAAGAAAAAACATGCGCGGATCATAGTCCTGCCCCTCAAACAAAAATGCGATAGGGGTGATGTGTTCGTTGATCATGAACGCAAACCTAAAACCTTTTCACCGTTCCACGCAAGTTTCATTTTTTCGGAATCTAAAAATCCAACAATTTGCAACATATTTTTTACTACACTACACGATCATGCCTGCCAAAGAACGCATCCTGGTCATCGGGGCCTGCGGTCAGATTGGGGTGGAACTCACGCTGGCCCTGCGTAAAATCTACGAACCCCAGCACGTTATTGCCGCCGATCTGCGCGACGAACATCCCCTGTTAAAGGGCACCGGCCCCTACGTGACACTCGACGTGATGAACCGCGAGATGCTGCATGTGCTGGTCATCCGCCACCACATCACCCAGATCTATCATCTGGCGGCCATCCTGTCGGCTACGGCCGAGAAAAATCCGGCGCTGGCCTGGCATATCAACATGCAAAGCCTGATCCACGTGCTGGAAATCGCTCGCGAAGAAAACCTGCACAAGGTGTACTGGCCCAGTTCCATTGCCGTATTCGGAAAAGGCGCACCCCGACAGCAAACGCCCCAGCACACCATTTTAGAGCCCACCACGGCCTACGGCATCAGCAAGCTGGCCGGCGAACGCTGGTGCGAGTATTATCACGAACGTTATGGAGTGGATGTACGGAGTCTGCGCTATCCCGGACTCATCAGCTATAAATCATCGCCGGGCGGAGGTACCACCGATTACGCTATCGAAATGTTTCAGGCCGCCGTGGATAACCGGAAATACTGCTGCCCGCTGGCCGCCGACACCCGACTGCCCATGATGTATATGCCCGATGCCATCCGGGCTACCATCGAGCTCATGGAAGCACCGGCCGAACGCATCTCGCTGCATAGCAGCTATAATATCCACGCCTTTCAATTTTCACCCGCCGAGCTGGCAGCGGCCATCCAGCAGCATATCCCGGGATTTGCCGTGTGCTATCGTCCCGACTTTCGCCAGCAGATTGCCGAAAGCTGGCCTGAAAGTGTGGACGACCACCTGGCAAGAAACGACTGGGACTGGAAACCAGCTTTCGACCTGGAAACGATGACCAGGGATATGCTACAAAACCTGCAACAGCTGAAGAAACGATAATACAGGAGAGCTATTGCTCCAGACCCAGCACGTCTGCCATCGTGAAAATGCCCTTTTTACCGCGTACCCATTCGGCAGCCATCACCGCGCCAAGGGCAAAGCCTTCCCGCGAATGAGCCGTGTGCTTGATTTGAATATCATCGATGGCCGACATATAACTTACTTCATGAATGCCTGGTACCGGGTCCACCCGTTCGGAAATGATGGAAAGCTCATCGGGCTGCTGTGCCGGATGGTTGACCCATCGCTTTTTCCAACCGATGCGCTGCAGAATCTGCTGGGCCAGGGTGATGGCCGTACCACTGGGGGCATCCTTCTTCTGGGTGTGATGCACCTCACGAATCTGCACGTCGTATTGTGGATAGGCAGACATGAGCTGCGCCAGGTGTTTGTTTAAAGCAAAAAACAAATTCACCCCCAGACTGAAATTTGAGGCGTAAAGCAGGGTTTGATGCTTTTCCAGACACCGGGTTTCCACCTCCTGCCAGCGATGCAGCCAGCCCGTGGTACCGCACACCACCGGCACGCCAGCTTCAAAACATGCTACGATATTGTCGACGGCCGATTCGGGTGAAGTAAATTCAATGGCCACATCGGCATCAGATAGTTTTTCGGGCTTCAGCCATTCCTCCCGGTTGTGCAAATCTACCCGACACAAAATGGTATGCCCACGTTGCAGGGCAACTGATTCGATAGCCCGGCCCATCTTGCCGTATCCAATAAGTGCAATTTTCACGAGAAAATGATTTTCAACGAATGGCTCAAAGATACAACGTAAAAAATACATTCGTGTGTGATATCGCAACGCTCAGTAAGTTTCAACAGAAGTGCCCACCAAATTTGACATTGATGTAAATGATGGATTGTCTTGCATCAAAATCACATAAAACGAAAAGAACTACTTCTTTCAAAAGTGGTATGAATGAATCAATCAGTCATCCAATCCTTTTTGTCTCCACCAGGGTTCTCCAGATTCCAGAGATTGTGAGTTTGTTTGTAATAAATTTTGCGAGTTTTGATTTTTTGGATCCTGGCGTGATAATCGATCCAAATACTTAATCCAATAAAACCCTGTATAAGGGATGCCAATACTTATGTATCTACGGCCATCAGGAGAAATGCCATAGCGCAAACCAGGAATCCCCAAACTAAAGCCACACCCCCTTTTTGTCCAATTAATGCGAAAAGGCCCCCAACAAAAAATTCTTCTGAATCGCCAGCTCATTATATTCTAAGTTTTTCATACTTACTTTACAATTTCCTAACCAATGAAGAAACTTGCAACAATTTCTCAAAAACCTAATATTACATCCACAAGTTAAATATTAACCACCTACAATACCATCAGATAAATTGAATCTCTGGAATGAGTTCCACAAGATAGAGCATGGTTTTTCTGAATGCATCCTTGAAGATTGCACATTGGATAAAGTAAATTTAGGCTGGTTTCAGTATACTTGTTAAATATCTTTACATGTAACGCGATCACTTTTTATTAGTTGAAGTACATGTATTATTTCACGTGTCGTCATCATCATCTAAATCATGAAACAATTTTTCCCACCATGGCTTGCCGGACTGGGATTCGAAGTTATTCGACGAATCCTTATCGTTATTATCAAAAACTTCCTCCCACCAAGGTTTAGTGTTAGGTTCAGACCTTCCTGACAATTTATCATTGTCATCATCATCTGAACCATCAAACAATTCTTCCCACCATGGCTTGCCGGGGTTGGGTTCGGAACTGCTTGATGGTCTTTCAGTTTCTTTCTCACCTGACAAAACCTCAATTTGAGATGGATTTTCAATAGTCATTTGAGGTTTGTTATGATAAGTTGTAATGACACCAGTAGCTTTTATTCGTTTGTTTAGATAAGAAAGTGGATCAATACCACGGGATTTAAACACCTCAAGTGTAGTATGCCAAAAAACAAGTGTAAAGGTATGATTTGGATAAAAATTAGAAAAGTTTAAGAATAAATACGGATTCCCATATTTTGTTTTTGAAGAATGATGACCCTTAATTAACCCAGTAACTACGACCCTACGACCAATATGTTTAGAAAGAGCCTCAGAGTCAAAAGCATCAATGACCTCATACGGAGACTTTGGTGAATACTCGCCTATCTTCTTTTCCGAACCATTAATTTTGTTGTTAATGAATTGCTCAAGAGAAGGAATATTATCATAGTCAAGCCTGCAAACTTGCTTGAATTTATCAGCGAGAGGTGCAAGTTCGTTAATTTTTGCAATATCTTTAAGCAGTTTAGATGATTCGGGGTTTATAAAATCAGATGAGCAAAAGAGTATGTTTTCACCGTTGTCATATCTCTCCCAGAGTGAAGGCAAAGCAACAACTGCCCTTAAGCCAAGGTAAATTACTATTGCGGAGAATCGATCGATCTTGTTATCGTAATGGGCTGCAGTTCTCGAAGGATGCTGGTAGTTAGGATGTCCGATTTCATTTACTTTAAGATTAGAGAGTTCTGGATGAAAAAATCCGTCATAATCAATTAAATAAAGTTTACCTTGCTTAACAAGAATGTTACCATGCTGAAGATCTCCATGTGCAACTCCAAGTTTTTCAAGACGGTTAATCAATTTACGAAATTCTTCTATGAGACTATTAATAATTTTAGGCTTGGATATATTATTGCTAATAAAGGTATTGAGATTTTCTCCATCAATCCACTGCATCTTTATAATTGGATACCACTGACCGTTAACTCTAATCCCTTGATAAAGACAACTAGTTTTTACGAAAAATTTATCTGAAGTGTTTTGTAGAAATTTACCGATAACCTCATAACGCTTTTGTAAATCTGGAATAGCTCTGGTGAAGCAACGGACAGCCCAATGCTGTGAATGATTCTCAAGGTGAAATGTTATGGTAAATCCACCAGAATATGGTTTGGGCGTTCCTAATAGGTCTTTCTCTGGCCAACAAACCCTCAGGTCGGCATCACAAAATGCGATGATAGGATTTTGAACAGCCTCGAAGTATTCATCACCTCTTGGTAATGGCATATCAAAGCCTTAGTATAAGTAAAGTTACATCATCATTTTTCAAAAGACAAGATCGTCTTACTTCATCTATCCAGGTTTGAAAGGAATTGGATGGGCTTGGATCCTTTGTGAACTTTAGAAGAGTGTTCCAGGGTTTATCATTATTTTCATACTGGGTGAGAAACCAGCAAGCAAGAGCATCAGTAGCGAGTATGAAAAAATCTCCTGTCCTCCAATCCCTTTTACTACAGCATTTAACTAGCTTATTTTTCCATAATATTAAATTTTGATTCAAATTGGTGGAAAGCAAAGCTGGCGTTCTTGTGAATTCCTCTGAATTTGATATTGGAAATGAGTACACAAGATTATCATCTCGAATTTGGAATATACAACTATCCCCGATTGCAATCGCTGACCATTTTCCAGATTGTTTTGTGTCTTTAGAAAATGATGTCAGCCTTACACCAAGGAATGTAGTGAATGCACCGAGGCGAATCTTCTCTTCTATGAACCAAGGTAATGGTTTACCGTTCACAACTTTGTGCCAATCTCGAGAAAGAATTCTAGTCCTATTTTTTAAAACTTCGATTGTACTGTAGGGCTTCCTAACAAAATCACGCGTAAGCATCTTAGCCCAATCAGAAGCAAATGAACTCTCAGTGGCGCCATCAGCAATTGCCAGAGATAATATGCTCCTTTCAATAATGCCACTTCTCTTCGGTTCAAAAGCATCTTCATAGTCAGCTTCTTCGTTTCCTAATTTCTGAAGCGAAAAATAGTTTAGAGTGAATTTCATGGCTTTATAAGTTATCGGAGATTACTTGGCCTTGTACCTATGTCCAAGAAGCGGATAACAGAAACAATATCGGCATTGAAAACAAATCCACGACTTGCTTCTGAGATATGATAACCCTCTTGTTTTGCCGCATTTTGAATATGCGTAGGTAAAATACTGGACATACTAAATAGTAGACGAGCAAATTCGTCAGGTAAAGCATCATCAGAGTCAGGATACTCAATAGGATTAGCTCTTTGTGATGAAAGGTGAACATTAAATAACAGTACATTACCATCTGAGCTTGCCAAACTTTTAATTTCATTTGCAATATTGGAAGGATCACCATCGGTTGCCTCTCCGTCAGTAATATTTATGACTATCGGAGGGAAACAAGAGGGATGCTGGGTAATCCAGCCTTCGACAATAGCCTTCGCTTGCTCCAACGCTCGGCACATTGGAGTTTCTCCATTGGCTATAGGATCAAACCAAATTGGAAACTTAATCACCTGGTCCACAAGTCCCCCCGCACCATCCTCAACTTTTTTGGTGCGTTCTTCAATTCTAGTAGGTGAATTTGCGACTTGGCTAATTGGTATCAAATCCTTTCCAGCAAGAGAACCAGCAAAAGCTGAACCAACAGAAGCTCCATAGCCAATTACACCAACATGATAGTAGTCTCGTACGCCTTCGTTCTTCGCACATTTGATTACTAGATTCTGAAGTATCTTGTTAATTGCGTCGGCAACACCATCTGCCTTTCTCTTGTTTGATTCACCTCCACCGAATGGATCTGACATCGAGCCTGATTGGTCGATCAGAAATAAGAAGCAACTTGGATTAGTACGACTGATTTCAGCTTGGTAAGGCATAGTTACATAATTTTAATTCCTATCAAATTTAAAACACTCCATGAATATGTGCAATATTATAGGACGTAAATGATTTCATTAGACTCCCAAAAAACATATCAAGTTACCAAACTTTAAATATTTCACTTCTTCCCCTCCAGATTCATTACCAGTCCGTATCCTACATAACCACTATGGATCACGGGTTGCAGGCGAAGGGCGAGATTATCGGAGACATTGAAATAATAGAGGTGAGCATCGACCAGGGCATCGACGATATTGATGACATACACGCCCATGAAGGCCAGAGCCGAATAATCGACATATTGCCGATAGATATCGCGAATCCGCTTCTGATCCTGCGGGTCGTATTGATCCACAAAAGGATCGCCGGTTTTCTGTCCGGTAAAGCTCAGCCGGTAAGCATCGCGGAAAAGGATGAATTGCTTATAGTTGTAGATAAACACGCCGGCGGCCACTCCAAGCCCGGCATAAGCGATGGGAATCTTCCAGTATTTGTGGTTATAAGCCTGGCCCAGTCCCGGCAGCACGGCTGAATATAAGGCGGCCAGTCGAGGATCGTGAACATGGGTACTATCGTTGAAATTGGCTGTGGTTGAGTCTTTTACACGACTGGTGGTATCGCGTATCACAAGGGTATCGGTGAGTATATGAATCGTATCGTGTACCTGCCTGGATTCAACTTGCTGAGCATAAACCGATAAACTGGAAATAAGCATCAAAAAAATGATCCAGCCATGCCTCCGCCATCTCTGTACAGCGGAACCTGGAGGATCTGACGGGATGGGAAAAAAGCTATCACGATCTCCGCACGCGCTGCAACAATTCCAGGATTCGATTGAGTTCTTCATCGGAATAAAAATCAATAGCAATATGCCCCCGACCATTGGATTGGCGTTGCAGCTTCACCCGGGTGGAAAACAGGTCGGTGAGCTGATCCTGAATACGTTGATAGGCCGGCGGGAGCTGGTTTTTAGTAGAAGGTTTGCTTTTATGCCCGCGGCCCAACTGGCGTACCAGTTCCTCGGTTTGTCTGACGGAAAGTTGTTTACGGATGATTTCGTGGAACACAAACAGCTGTTGTTCTGCATTTTCGACATTGATGATGGCCCGGGCATGTCCCATGCTGATCTCGCCGTTGCGCACGGCCACCTGGATATCGGGCGGCAGCTTCAGCAGGCGCAGGTAATTGGTTACCGTCGTACGATCCTTGCCGATGCGTTCGGCTACCTGTTCCTGTGTAAGTTCACATTCTTCCATCAGGCGACGATAGCTGAGTGCTGTTTCGATAGCGTTCAGGTCCTCGCGCTGCAGGTTCTCGGTGAGGGCCAGTTCCAGAAGCTGCCGATCATCAGCCTGACGAATATAGGCGGGAATATCTTTGAGTCCAGCGATGCGAGCCGCCCGCAGGCGTCGCTCACCGGCAATGAGTCGGAATTTTTTATGTTGGATCCGGGTAACGGTAATGGGCTGGATTACATCATGTATGCGAATGGATTGAGCCAGTTCTTCCAGGGCTTTTTCATCAAAATCACGCCTGGGCTGCATGGGATTCACTTCAATCTGGTCGAGTGGAATCCGTTCAATGGTGGTGGCTGCAATCACCTTTTCTTCAGCCGGCATGGCGGCGGCCGTCGATTTCAGATCGGCATCGATATGTTGCAGCAACGACCGAATGCCTTTACCGAGTGCTTCTTTCTTGTGTGGTGCTGCAGACATCAGGCAAGAATTTTATCTTTCAACTTAATACGTGTGGCATCGTTTTTCTGCAGGATTTCCCGGGCGAGGTTCAAATAATGAATGGCTCCGTTGCTCTCTGCATCATAGAGCACAGCTGGCTTGCCCAGGCTGGGTGCCTCAGCCAGACGGGTGTTGCGGTGGATGATGGTGTCGAACACCAGACTGTCGAAATGCTGCCTGATTTCACTTAAAATCTGATTGCTGAGGCGTAAACGGCCGTCGTACATGGTAAGCAGAATGCCCTCTATCTCAAGAGAAGTATTGAGGCGGTTTTGTACGATTTTAATCGTGTTGAGCAGTTTGCCTAATCCTTCCAGCGCGAAAAACTCACATTGCACCGGAATGATTACCGAATCGGCCGCCGTAAGGGCGTTTACGGTAATCAATCCCAACGATGGCGAGCAATCGATAATCACAAAATCGTATTTGTCTTTCAAGGGGGCAAGTACCTGCTTCAGCACATGTTCCCGATTGGGATGATGAATCAACTCCAGCTCGGCACCCACCAGATCGATATGTGCGGGTAAAAGTTGAAGATCCTGGATTTCTGTTTGCAAGACAACGTCCTGAGCCCGCGCCTCATTTACCATACAATCGTACACACTCTGCTGAATGTTGCGCAGGTCAAACCCCAGGCCAGTGGTACTATTGGCCTGCGGGTCGGCATCTACCAGCAAGGTTTTGTATTCCAGCACAGCCAGACTGGCTGAAAGATTGATGGCGGTTGTGGTTTTACCCACTCCACCTTTCTGATTGGCTAATGCAATAATTTTCCCCATGAATACCGTTAAAATGAACCAAAAATAATAGCTGCTTTATAATTCAATCGTTTCACCAATAGCTGGCAATAACAGCTGGCGACCAGCTTCCTGAAAGGCTTTCCGGGCGGCATCCTTATCGATTTTAATATATCCAAAAGTGTCATAATGCACGCCCACCACCCGTTCGGTTTGTACCAGCTCAGCCGCCACCAGCGCATCTTCATAACCCATGGTGAAATTATCTCCGATCGGAAATATCGCAAAATCAATCCGGGCGAAGCGCGGAATCAATTGCATATCCAGCGTCAGCGCCGTATCGCCTGAATAATAAAAATTGCCTTCCGACGTCTGACAGATGAATCCACCCGGATTGCCTCCATTGGCCCCATCGGGCAGCTTACTCGAATGAATGGCATTGACGTATTTTACCTTGCCAAAATCAAATTGCCAGCTCCCCCCATGATTCATGGGATGTACTTTTTGAAAACCCTGGGCCTGGAACCATTCAATAATCTCAAAATTCGATACCAGCGTGGCACCCGTTCGCTTAGCAATAGCGGCTACATCGGCCACATGATCGGCATGGCCATGGGAAATCAGGATATAATCGGCCGGAATCTGATGGATATCGATATGTTTAGCCAGTTCATTGGGTGTGATAAAAGGATCGAATAAAATATGATGCTGACCAATTTGTACTGCAAAACAGGCGTGGCCGTAATAAGTGAGTTTCATAATCACATCGCTTTAAACCTGAACCCGAATTGTACAAAAATACAATCATTCTACCGAAAGCAGAAAATTGCAGCGTTCCGTGATGTGCATTACCTGTGAATTGAACGGCACAATTGCTTTTTCCGTAGGTTTGCCATCTCAATCATGGATGAGATTACCGTCATTGCGGGTACCAACCGCCCGGGCAGCCGCACCCTGCAAATCGCCCGACAATACATCCGGCTGTTGCAGGATTATCCGGTTACGGCTCACCTGCTTTCGCTGGAAGGACTGGACCTGAACCGACGCACGGCCGAGCTGGAACAGATAGAAAACACGCTGATCATCCCGGTGCAAAAATTTATTTTCATCCTGCCGGAATATAACGGCAGTTTTTCGGGGGCCGTGAAAACATTCATCGACCTTACCCGCTATAAGGAATGCTGGTATTACAAAAAAGCCGTGCTCACAGGAGTAGCCGAAGGGCGCGGAGGCAATTTACGTGGGCTGGATCATTTCACGGGCGTGTTGCATTTTTTGAAGGTGATCGTGCATCCCAATAAACTGCCCATCTCTTCGGTAAAGCAGCTGATGAACGCCCGGGGCGAAATTGCCGACCAGCAAACCTTAGCACAAATGCGACAACAAATTGAAGAATTCCTGGCTTTGTAAAAATATGCGATCATGTTTTCGCTTCTTCGCAACTCATGGGTGATACTGCTTTTGCTGGCTATCGACTGGTATGCTTTTCAGGCCGTTCGTACGCTGGTGCACGAATGGCACGGCCGGGCCCGACTGGTGGTGTATCTGGCATACGGACTATTTTCGCTGGGGAGCTATGCTTTTTTGTTTTTTTCGGGCGCCTGGCATCTCTCATCGCATCAGCGGATGACGGGATATACGATTGCTATCGGTGCCATCCTGGGCAAAATACTGGTGGATGTATGGCTTTTGCTGGATGATATTCGCCGAGGCATCGTCTGGCTGACCCGCTTATGGGCGCCCCATGGCGAGGTGAGCGACGCCGTACGCGACGCCTCGATCAGTCGCTCGCAATTCCTGTCGGCCGCCGGACTCATTGTGGGCGGCGTGCTCTACGGCAGCCTGCTCTACGGAATGTCTAACAAATACCGCTATCGCATTCATCATATCCAGCTGCATTTCCCCGACCTGCCCGAAGCTTTTCGTGGCATGCGCGCCGTTCAGATCTCCGATATCCATGCCGGCAGCTTCACCCGACCCGATAAGGTGGCACGCGGCGTGAAAATGGCTACGGATTTGAGACCCGATATTATCTTCTTTACCGGCGACCTGATCAACAACCATCACGAGGAAATGGAGGGCTACCAGGAAATCTTTGCCCAACTCAAAGCGCCGATGGGCGTATATGCGATACTAGGCAACCACGATTACGGCGATTATACCCACTGGCCAAGCCCCGAAGCCAAAGCCGAGAACTTAGCGCGGCTCAAACAAATAGAAGCCGATATGGGCTGGCAGCTGCTCAACAATGCCCATACCGTTCTGGAGCGCAAGGGCCAGCAGATCGCCCTGATCGGCGTAGAAAACTGGAGCGCCCTCCGGCATTTTTCGCGTTACGGCGACCTGAAAAAGGCCTACACCGGCACGGAAGCCTATCCCTTCAAAATATTGCTTTCCCACGACCCCACCCACTGGGATGCGCAGGTGCGCCCCGAATTCCCCGATATCCAGCTTACCCTCTCGGGTCATACCCATGGCTTTCAATTCGGCGTGGAAATACCCGGATTCAAATGGAGCCCCTGTGAATATGTGTATAAAGAATGGGCCGGCCTCTATCGCCAGGGCAATCAATATCTCTACGTCAACCGGGGATATGGCTTCATCGGCTACCCCGGGCGCGTGGGCATTCTGCCCGAAATCACCCTGATTGAATTCGTCTAAACATATTGAATATCCCCTTCCTGCAATAGCGGCTTATGCTGAAATCGCAGTAACAGCTGAGCTACCGCCACCACATCGCGCTGGCAATAGCGGGCGATTCGCTCCAGATCATGATCCTCCCAGTAAACACGGGCCACCTCACTACCCTGCAAATCTTCTTTCGGGGAAGGGATATCCAGCACAGTTGTGAGCAGTTGCAGGGAGATATAATGCCTCGAATCACCGAAGCGCCATAAATGTAGGGTATCCACTACAGGCACCTCCCAGGGCTTTTTGCCATAGAGTTGTAGGGCATCGGGTAATGGAATGCCAAGGATGACGGCTCTTCTACAGATATAGGGAATATCAAACTCCTGAATGTTATGCCCCACAAATTTAAAACCCGGCCTGGTTTGCATTTTTTCCACGACCTTAAAAAACTCCCGCAAAATGATGGCTTCATCATCACCGGCAAATGCCTTCAAACGCAACTGGTAGTGTTTTGCTGGCTGGCCTGAATTCGTTGTATCCGATAACCCGGTAAAAAATCCGCCACTGATGCAGATGATTTTTCCAAACTCAGCATAAAAACTTGCTCGCTCCAGATATACGGTCGCGGGTTCGATTTCAATTTCTGGCTTAATTTTTGAAATCTTATCTAACCAGAGTTCCTGCATGGATGCGTTTAATCGTTCAAATGAAGCCTGTGCAGGAACAGTTTCAATATCAATCAAAAGTAAATCGGTCAATTGCAATTGATTCAACACACAAAAAATATTTAATTTTTGTAAATTGTTAACGAATTAAATCATTTTCATTTTTTCACCAAAACCTACATGTATGGCAGACACTCAATTTCCTCATGACTCTAGCGCTCCCGAGAGCGAAACGCCTACTCCCGAAAAAAGGGGTAGCCGAAGCTTGTTGTACATTATCCTCATTGTGGCACTACTGGCCACCTGGGGTTATCTGATCTACGACAAATCCCAGCACAAACAAAGGGAAATTCAGTTAACCCAGCAAATTTCTTCTACCGATTCGGCACGCAATGAGCTACAAAAAGAATATGAGGCGGCCAATGCCATGATCGATCAGCTGACTTCCCAGAATACCCACATGGATAGCCTGCTGAAGGCTAATAACAAGGAAATCAGCGCCCTGCGAGCCCGTATCCAGAGCATCCTGAACGATCGCAATGCCACCCGCGCTCAGTTAGAAGAAGCCCGGGAACTGATTCAGCAGCTGAATGCTACCATCGAACAATACAAAGCTCAGATCGAAAAGTTAGAAGGCGAAAAAATTGTACTCACCCAACAGCGGGATTCGCTAAAACGCAATTTAGATACCGCCACCCAGGTCAATCAGCAACTGGCTCAGCAAGTGCAGCTGGGTAGCGTATTGCATGCCTCCAATATTCAAATTATTCCGTTCCACCTGAAAAAAAGCGGCAAGGAAGTGGAAACATCGCGTGCAAAACGAGCCGATATGATGCGGGTGAGTTTTGATCTGGATGAAAATCGGATCACGCCTTCCGGTCCGAAAGACATCTATGTATGTATCACCGACCCCGATGGTAAGCCGCTGGCGGTAGAGGCCCTGGGCTCAGGCCGTTTTACCCTCGCCGATGGTACAGAAAAACTGTACACCGCCATGAAGACGGTGAACTATGAAACCGGAAAACGGTCCCACGTCGATATAGACTGGAAACAAAATTCAAACTTCAAACCAGGTACCTATCATGTGGAAATATACGAAAGCGGATACCTCATCGGGCAGGGTGATGTAGAGATGAAAAAAGGAGGTTTTCTGTAAGCTATCGCGTTAAAAAACAGCCCGGAGTGTGGCTGTTCCAGTATGAATGATACGGGCAGAACCCGTTTTACGGCCGTCGTAGCTCAGATTAATTTCCAGATTGCCGGCAAGTCTTCGGATAAGTCCCATGTGCCATAGCCAGTTGGTGCCAGGCGAGAGGCCCTGCAGCATGCTGTATCCTGCAGGGCTTTCCGTGTTTCCTGAAAACTGGATACGGTTAAAACTCAGACTTAATTCTACGCGGGTGGTCGTTAGTTGACTCCAGCTGCAGGTACCGGTAAGGGAATGACTCGCGTATTTTTCTCCGCCCCAGGTCGGCAAGTTTTGTTTTCGTTCATATCCATACAACAGGCTGGCGCTAAAGCGTGAGGCCAGCACATATTGCAAACCCGGCGCCAGACCAAAAAAAGTATAGTCGTATCGCTGATCAGCCAGTTGAGCTATGCTGTCAAGCACGTTCCCGGCTTTCCATTCCAGGGAAAGCTGGTATCCCGTTAAAAAATTCCACCTGACATGTGCGAGGTGCTGACGCATGCGATGTAATTCCTTGCCATAAAGCATGAGCTCGTGATGGCTGGTGGCTTGAAAGCTATAGTCGGCATTCCAGGCGCCGCTGAAAGGCGCTAAAAACAGGGCATGACTCATATTATCATGGCTGCTGATGAAGATGGAATCGGCGGGCATGTTAAAGGGATTCAGGAAGGGACCTTTGCTGCTGAGGCGTTGAAGCGCCCTATTCAAATGGCTTTCCAGCCTCATTTGTGTGAGGATGCGTTGCAACCATGAAGTCGGCTCCTGCCACAATTTCGCAGGATCAATGGAAAGCTGTTCGTCCCATTGAACCTGCCGGGTAGGGATAAAAGCAGTGGTGGGTGTATATATCCGCACGTAATTACCCTGATCTGCAAAGGTTGCCGGCTGAAATTCATTGACCTGTGGAATACCATCGTGATTGTAATCCACCCATTCATATTGCCCCTGTCCCGCAGGTACGGGCACATAAGTAAAGGAAAGCTGTTGCTGCTGTCCCCCAGCCAGGGCATACGACACATGATGATCTATCCATCCATCGCCCAGCATCAGGTGATCGACCACCTGCCCGATGAGTTGAGAGCCTGCGCGCTGGCTGCCGAGACTGCTATCCTGATGAAATAAAAACTGGCTGTCACGAATTTGCAGGCTTCGATATACTACGTCCCATTGCAGTTGATGTAAGGGTCGATTAAGGCTTCCATAGAGTCTGATCGTTTTGCTTTTGCTCCCCATCCCGAAGCCGGCGGCACCCCGAGGAGCTTTATCCAACCGATATGAGCCGCTTATGCCAATTTGATCGGCCCGGGAACTGCGGATGAGGGTGAACTGACTGACCTGAAAATCATAACTTCTGGATGATAGGGAATCGGAAGGATAGACATGCATGGCATTCTTCTCCTGCGTCCAGCCGGTAGTAAACGCCCACTGGACTGTACCGGTACCACGCCAGGATTTAGATAAAAGCACTTGTGGTTTCCAGAGTGTGGTAGCAAAGCCTGGACTGCCCACCCGGGTGAGGGTCGCCTGGCTGTTGATACGAAAATCCGGATGTATATATTGCACCGCAAGTTGATGAGAGCTTCCATGAAATTGTACCTTTCCGGAAGAAGCCATATCACCCAATCGCCAGTACCCTTGCCAGAGGTATTGTACATTAAACCCTTCTGGCTGAAAAATGCCCGATGAAAAAGAAACCAGATGTTCATCAGCAGGTGCCAGGATGCTATCCAGCGGCAGGCTCCACTGGCGGTTGAACTCCACTTCACGAAAGGGCTGCAGGGCCTGAAAGGCATGAGATACAAAATCATATCCCAGCTGTGTGCGTAGGCTTGCTGACTGACCTGAACGATGGGAAACTGATCGCTGATCCTGAAAGATAAAATGCGCGGCCATGCCCTGTCTTGCAGCCACGGAGACGGGAGCAAATGTGTTTACATTCACCCGACTCCACGCCCATTCTCCTTCCACCGTATGGTGAGTCGACAATGCTCCTCGCATGTGCAGGGTAACAAGCTGCTGACTTCGTGGAGCTACCAGCAGCACGGCCGGTACATACTCACCCTGGTGCTGACCCTGTATGGGCGCCACCCAGCTGTACACCCTGCCATTCGCCAG
>ERZ795042.836-NODE-836-length-22089-cov-6.528592_pt1 | contig 22089 bp, 14 predicted proteins | sample MGYA00375126_ERZ795042 | MGnify/ENA primary metagenome ERZ795042 (study PRJEB30171, sample SAMN05518105) | compost metagenome | isolation source: Feedstock adapted compost from Newby Island compost facility, Milpitas, CA | place: USA:Newby Island compost facility...
AAAAACAGGAATTGATTGAAGTTTTGGAGTCCCGGCAACCGTTCCGCTGGTGGCATGGAAACTCGAAGGTGCTCCAATTTGAGAAGGCTTATGCCGCACACCTGGGAGTGAAGTACGCCCTCGGCGTGACTTCCGGAACCACGGCGTTGGTAACGGCTATGGCGGCGCTGGAAGTGGGGCCGGGCGATGAGGTGATCCTCCCTGCTTGGACCTGGTATGCGGATTATGACGCAATAGTTCTTGCAGGTGGGCTGCCGGTATTCGCGGAAGTGGACGAGTCATTCAATATTGATCCCACAGATATTGAATCCAAAATCACTCCCCAAACCAAGGCGATTATCGTCTGTCACCTCCAGGGTACGCCAGCGGATCTCGAACCGATTATGGATATCGCGAAAAAGTATGGCCTGCGCGTGCTGGAGGATTTCGCACAATGTGTGGGGGGTAAATACAAAGGCCGCTATGTAGGAACTCTGGGAGATATCGGCATCAATAGCTTCCAGTTGAGCAAAACAATCACGTCCGGCGAAGGGGGTGCCGTGGTGACTAACGACGTCGTGCTCTTCGAGCGATCGCTTCGTTTTCACGATGTGGGATCCCTCCGATCGCCTTACCAGGAAATGCTTAAGGGAGGGATCGTTGCTCCGTATGCATCGTGTAACTTTCGAATGAGTGAGTTCACGGGAGCGGTGCTCAAAGCGCAACTGGAAAAACTGGAAACCATTTGTTCCCGGCTGAGACAGAATGCCCGCTTTGTCCGTGAAGGTATTGCGGACCTGCCCGGTATCAAACTCCGCAAATCCCCGGATATTGAGGGCGATATCGGATATGCTGTGTATCTCGATCTCGGGAATCGCCAGAATCGGGACCGATTCCTCCGGGCATTGCGTGCGGAAGGAATTGCGGCGGTGGGGCCCGCCGGTTCTGTCATCCTCCCGATCGACCGTCGTGTCGAGGGCAAGGCCACCGTTCACCGTGGGTGGCCGTCTTTCAGGACCAAACGGGCGGCAGAGCTACGCTACGGTGCCGAGTGTTGCCCCAAGACGATTGACATTATCAATCGTTTCGGTGGCGTGATTATGGACCCGAATTTCACGGAAGACGATCTGAAGGATATTGTGAAGGCCATCCGCAAAGTGTATCTGGCAATGAGGCAGGCATAACGCGGTGGAATTGATAAGTTGCACGCCACGTATTCTCACATTGTGCTGTAGAACGTTACAAATAGGCAAACAGTTATAACTGGATAAAAGGAGTTATTATGTCCAAGCTTTCGCGCCGTCAACTGCTTAAAAAGTCCGCCGTCGTTGTTGGATCGGGCTTTGTCTTAGGGATGGTGGGAGGATGCCCCAAGAAGAGCGAAGTCCCTGTTCCGGAAGTTATCCCGAGCTCAGCCCACGGGGCGAACGAGCGGATCGGTGTGGGCATCATTGGATGCGGCCGTCGCAACGGGCAACTCGTTATCGGAAAGGGTGGCCAGGGGAAGCCCCCCAAAGAGGCGACAATCGTTGCCGTGGCAGATGTCAATTTGAAAAGAGCGCATCAATGGGCTGAAAAGTATAAATGTCCAGCGTTCCAGGACTATCGAAAATTGCTGGAATTGAAAGAAGTAGAAGTTGTATTCTATGCCACGCCCGAGCATTCCCATTTTCTTCCCTGTATTCACGCGTGCCAGGCCGGCAAAGACATTTACGGCGAACAACCGCTGAGCCACACGATTCGTGAAGGCCAGGCTATGGTTCAGGCGGTGCGGAAATATAAGCGGGTCTTCCAAGTGGGAGAACAGCAGCGGTCTCATCCTAAGACGCGGCATGCAGTGGAGCTTATTCTCAACGGGCGAATCGGCAAGGTTCATACGGTGATTGGTTATAACTATCCAAGTCCGTGGGATGCCCAGTTTCCGGCGGAAGACGTGCCTCCCGACCTGGATTGGGACCACTGGTGCGGCCAGAACGAGGTCATCCCGTTCAATATCAATATCTACCTGTCGCGAATCCCCTACAATCGAGAAAACTACCCTGCAGAGCCGGTAGAAAAGGCGGCGGTGGGACCGGGATGGATGTCGCTCCGGCCGTATTCCGGCGGGGAACTTGTCAACTGGGGCTGCCACGGCCTGAGTATGGTCCTTTGGGGTTTGGGAATGGATCATTCCGGACCGGTTGAAATTTGGGTTGAACCACCTCAGAAACTTGAAAAGCTCGTCTATACAAAACCTGAAGATCGAAAACGCGGCGACAGCCTGATGAGTCAGAGTATCATCCACTATCGGTTTCCCAATGATGTCGTTTTAAAGCTGGAAGGTACAGACGAGCGTCTGGGTGGGGGGGGAACATTTATCGGCGATAAGGGAAAAATCACCATCTTCCGCGGGGGATACGAGTGTGATCCTCCAGACCTCGATAAAGATCCCCTTCCGTCGAATGCGGTTCGGGTCTATGAAAGCGACAACCATATGGAGAATTTCTTCGAATGCGTCAAGACACGTAAAGACCCGATTGCCAATGTAGAGGTGGCCCATCGAATTGCCACGCTTTGCCATTTGGGGAATATCGCGCGGTGGCTTGGTCGGCGTCTGAAGTGGGATCCGGAAAAAGAAATCTTTCCGGGCGACGACGAAGCAAACCAGTACCTCGATTGTCCCAAGCGAAAGGGCTACGAAATTCCGGAACAGATCTGAGAACCAGTTTCGGCCACGTTCAGAACGCATTTGTGAAATTCAAACAGAACAGTACCATACTCTTAATATTGCGGGTGATATTATATGAAGCAGTTAACCAAAGCGATAGAACCGGTTGCGTGGGCTGTGTTTCTGGCAGGCGTTGTAGTACTTGCCGGCTGTCCCCGTTCTGCACCACCCGAAAAAGAAGCTGGACAAAGACAGGGGCCAAGTGCGGAAGCAACGGCGTCCAGGGCGAGCACCTCTCCAGGCGGGGTGGTTTCGGAGGAGCGTATCCTCGAACATGTCCGCATTTCGGAAACGGGACCCGCGTGGTCGGTAACCCGCATTGAGAGGTGCCCCCTGGTATGGACGCGGCAGGTTTTGGGGCCGGCCGATGGAGATGACCAATCCCAAATTGCCGGTGCCTGGCAGCAATTGACGACTGTTCTCACCAAAGCCCATTGCAGCGTTGATCGGATCGTACGACTCAACGTTGTAGCCTCGTCAGAAGAAACGCTGGCCGCAGCTATTCAATTTCTCGACAAAGTATTTCGCCCGGGGCTTGAGCCGGCAGTGACCTATGTCGTCAGTCCGCTGCCTCGCAAAGGCGTCAAAATCGGGTTGGACGCGGTTGCGGTTCCCGGGGAAGACGTTGATGTGGTCAATCGCTGGGAATCTGAAAACCTCGATGGCTTAAACCTTACGGATGCGATCGTCACTCCGGCGGGAGGGCTTGTCTTCTTCAGCGGACAACCGGATAAGAGTCCCCTGCCTCAGGCGGCGGCCAATGCACTCCACGGTTTATTGGAGACCGCCCAAGGATTGCAAGTTTCGCAAGAGGACATCCTTCAACTTCGGGTGTTCGTCCAGACGGCGACCGAGGCTGCCCAAGTTTTTCAGGAGATCGAGAAGGCATTTTCGGGAAAAGCCATTCCGCCTGTGGTTTACACGGAGTGGATCGCTTCTGCACCCGTGGAAATCGAAATGGTGGCAAGGCTTCCCGAAAAAGCCGTAGAGGGCTCTGCTCCATTGCGTTTTTACAATCCTCCCTCTGTGAAGCCCTCTCCGACCTTCACTCGCGTCGTCCTTGTGCAGACAGATCGCGTGATTTTCCTGCCCGGTCTGGTGTCCCGGCAAGCGGGACCAGCGGATGCCCAGGCCGCCGACGTGTTTAAACAACTGGGCGACCTTCTTGGAAACCAGGGAAGTGACTGGCAGCACCTCGCTAAAGCGACATACTTTGTCACAGACAAGGACGCGAGTGCCGCAATCGACGCAATTCGGCCAAAGTTCTTTGCGCCCGATCGTCCTCCGGCGGCCTCGAAGGTGACTGTGCACAGCGTCGGGTGGAAAGACCGATCGCTGAGCGTTGATATGATCGCCGTGCCGGTAAGCCCAGGACTGTAGGTGACAAACCATCGTGAGTGTCGGCAGGCGTTTTCCGGAATCGGTCTGCCAGCGCATGACTGTCTATCCGGGCGTGTCCAAATATGGATCCTGGCCCATCTGTCGCTGCATCTTTTTACGTTCGCGTTCGAAATGCATCAGGGTACGCCGCTCCCGGAAGTGCCGTCGTTCGATGATTCTCTGGGCTTTCCGAAAAATCGGCGCGTATTCATTGAAAAGTCCCGGACGACTCTTGCCAATTTCCGCATATTTTTGGGCCTTTTTGGCACCGAATGCCTTGAGCAGCAGTTCGTCGTCAAGCGCCAGGAACTGCCGAAACGTACCGGGATCTCCCTGGCGGCCGCAGCGACCGCGGAGTTGCCAATCAATTCTTGCGGCGTCGTGCATCTCCGTGCAGATGACATGGAGACCACCGAGTTCCGCAACGCCGGGACCAAGACGGATGTCCGTACCGCGTCCCGCCATGTTCGTTGAGACCGTTACCCGCCCCTTCTGTCCCGCCTGAGCAACAATTTTGGCCTCCTCTTCGATGTGATGGGCGTTGAGAACCTGATGCTCGATACCCCTTTCCGTAAGCAGACGGGACAAGTATTCCGACTTGTCGATGGACCGGGTTCCCACCAGCACCGGACGCCCCTGGGCGTGCATTTCACAAATTTCCTCGACGACGGCCTGCCATTTCGCTTCCTGAGTTCCAAACACAAGATCTGGTAGCCGCTTGCGGATCACAGGTCGGTTGGTGGGAATCACGATGACTGGACACTTGTAGATCGTGCGGAGTTCCCACGCCGAATCACGCGCGGTTCCCGTCATTCCTGCCAGGTGGCGATAACGGAGGAAGAAGTCCTGAACGGTGATCCGCGCGGCCTGCCCCGTTGCGATTGTCACCTCCACCCCCTCTTTTGCTTCCACTGCCTGGTGAATGCCGTCCCGCCACTTCCGGCCCTCGGCGAGGCGCCCGGTGAATTCATCGACGATCACAATCTCGCCATCTTTCACCACATATTCGCGGTCACGAACGAAATCCCGTGCGACTTTGATGGCCCGTTCTACGTATTCGTAAATATGAAACATGCCCACCGACGCCATGACCTCAGGCTTCGGGAGCGCTCGTGCCTTCCGCCGCCCTTCCCGCGTCAACTCCACCGTTTTCTTCTCATGATCGTACTCATAGTCAACGTCTTCAACGAACTGGTCAGCCACCCTGGCAGCCCATTTGTAGCACTCGACGGCCAGCTTTTCCTCCTCGGTGGGCAGAGCACTGATGATGAGCGGTGTCCGGGCCTCGTCAATGAGGATGCTGTCAGCCTCGTCCACAAGGGCGAAAAACGGTTCGCGCTGGACCGGTTTTTCGCCGGATTCCGCCCCGTTGTCGCCAAGCATGGCGCCAATGACGTCGGTTTGGCCTTCACGGATGCGCCGTAAAAGAAGTCGATCGCGGAGAAAGTCGAAGCCGAACTCTTTGGCGGTTCCGTAGGTTACGTCGGCGGCGTAGGCCTTGCGCCTTTCGTTCTGCGACATCTGCGTTTGGATCACGCCGACCGTCAGCCCCAGCAGTTCGTAAATGGGGCCCATCCATTCGGCGTCGCGTTTTGCCAGATAATCGTTGACTGTGGCCAGGTGACAGCCGCGCCCGGCGAGGGCGTAAAGGTACATGGGCAGCGTTGCCGTAAGGGTTTTCCCCTCTCCGGTTTGCATCTCCACGATGGCGTGGTGAAACATCGCGATGCCGCCGAGGATCTGGACGTCGAAATGCCGCATGTTGAGTTTTCGCCGCCCCGCCTCTCTCACCAGGGCATAGGCTTCCACCAGCAGTCGCGACAGCGGCTCCCCACTCCTTGCCCGATACCGCAGGGCAAGACTTCGCTTGCGAATATCAGAATCGGAAAGTTTCTGAAGTTCCGGTTCCAGGGCGGAAATTTTCTGGAGGAGTGGTTTCCACCGGGCAATCCATACGCTGGACGGAATCGGAAGTTTTGCTGCAAGCGAACCTGCCATGGCGGTCAATTTTTCTCTCCCGGAAGGAGGCGTTTTAGCCAGCTCAAAGTGACAGAGTCGCCCTCTCAATAAGGGGCAGTCTCATGCAAAATTATAAGCCGTGGGAACCTTGGGAACGGCACAGCGGGCCCCCCAGGAGACCGCAAAACGGACGGTGCTCGGGATTTTAACCACGACAACGATGATGACGGCCCAATCGGGGAGAGTGATGGTCCCCAAAAACGGGATGTTGGGTCGCGACTCTCCACTTGAGCCGCCAACGCACGCGGATTTACACGCTAGACTTCTAAAAGAAGGTGGGCAAAGTGTGCGTTACGCGAAGATTCACCGTCCTGGGTAAACAGGATCGCTTAGCGAAAGCTGATCGAACCGATAACGAGTCGAGGCCGTCTAAAATGCCTGGCGCCATGAAAAACATCCGAAAAAAGCTCTTCGTTGACCCGCAGGTTCAGGGACAACTCGTTTGGCGCGTCTGTCTTTACTGGCTGACGTGTCTTATCACCGTCACCTTCATGGTGGTCTGTTACCGGATCATCACTGGACCGGCCCGACCTTTTGCCTGGCACTTCCAGGAACTGCGTGTCTATTTAGGGCCTGCGCTCGTCGCTTCATTGATCATTCTGCCCTTGGTGGTCGTCGATGTGATTCGCGTCAGCAATCGCTTTGCCGGTCCACTCGTTCGTCTTCGGCGTTCGCTGCGCGCCTTGGCAAAAGGCGAGCCTGTGGAACCGATACGCTTCCGTCAGGGTGACTTCTGGCAGGACTTTGCCGACGAGTTCAATGCACTGTTGGCAACGATCAGAACGTTAGAGAAAAAAGACTCCGTCCGCAGTGCCCTTCCTCAGGAATCGAAGTTCGAAAACCAGATTTCTGGTCTCCCTCCTATGAACGGCCTGTCTGGATCGGAGACCAGTGAGCTATCTCCGCCTCTTCCGCAGGCCGCCGAACTTGGATGATCCTCGTCTGGCCGTTCGTTGGACGTCACTAGGGCTCTTGGTAGGCGTCGTGACGGCTCATATAAATATAAACAGGGCAAAAGAAGGCGGCAAAACACCGGAGACGAGGCTGCGCAGACGCTGGCCGCCATAATGACGGAGGCTGACTGGAATGTCTGCGCGTTCCGAGATTATCCGGGTCGGTTTGTTCCTCGCTGTTCTCGGTTGGGACCCGGCGTATCTTTTAGCTGCCGACGATTGCCCCGCTACTCGTTCGGGGACGAGAGATCGACTGCCGCCAACCTCCGCGGAAGTGAGGCACGTTCATCCCAGGTGCCATAGCATGCATACGTTCGTGGGGGTCGGTGGGCAGCGCTTCGCCTCGGTTGGATCAGCCCAGTCGCTCATCGTGTTCTCGTACGGACCTTATCCGTCTGGATGCTACGGCGGTGTTTTCTATTGGGCCGGTCCCCCCGTGTGCGGCAACTGGAATGCGCCAGTTCCCTGGTGTTATTCTGCATGCTTTCCCTGTGCTTTCTATCCACCCGTCTTTGTGGCGCCACCCATCGTCTACTACGATCCGGCGTCGCCCATTCTGCGCGATCTGGGTGTCCTGCGTCCGACCATGCCCGGGGCGATGTTGAATGGACCGGTCCGCGTACCGTTGGATTTGCCGGGGCTTTATGAGCAACCCCACAGCGACCCGGCGACGTCCGATTCGCCTCCCCAAGGAGCCGCGCGAAGCGATCAACCGGAGCGGCCCCCTGCCCCGCCCGCTGTTCGTACCACAAACAGTCGGCAACATCAATTGGCCCAACGATTTATTCAGTTTGGAGATAGGTTGTTTCGCGAAGGTCGATTTCGATCGGCATACTTCCAGTACCGGGAGGCGGAAAAAGCGGCCCCGGACATGGCAGACACATACTTCCGCCAGGCTTTTGCCCTCATCGCAACGCGGCAGTATTCGATGGCCTTCGATGCCCTGAAAAAGGGGCTGTCAGTGGATGAAAAATGGCCGACGCGTGGATTTCGCCTGGCACTACTCTATGGAGACCGTGACCTCGATGTGAAAGATCATCGGGCTGAGTTGGCACAGGCCATTGAAGAAAATCCCACCAATCCCGAGCTCCTCTTCCTGCTGGCCGTCCATCTGTACTGTGACGATCGCGTGCCCGAGGCAAAGGAATTCTTCCGACAGGCACGAACGTCTTCCTCCGTGGCCTCGATGGTGAGCCTGTTTCCAGGAGTGGACTGAATAGGAAGGCCGCAAGCGACACGCTCCTCGAGTGAGGCTGGGTGGCAAGTTTCGCCGCGGGCAATACTTTTGCAGGACTAGGCCACCACGCGCTGCGGTGGTGATTGGCGTACGGTCCCAAACATCAGTGTTTGTTCGCATGAAGGGTAGCCGTTGCGGTGGGCGAGAACATTACTTGCAGCTATTGTGTTCAGCCAACGGGGTAGCCGGCCTCCCCCGAGGAGATTCGTGAGGGCCAGACATCGACTCGGCTGGCCTTTTGACCGGGGAGAAAAACAGCACCGCGGAAATGAGTCCCATGCCCACAAGAAAGATCGGAATTCCCCAGTAGACGAGGTTCAGTTCGGACAGGGTCATCCCCCAGCCGATGACCGTGCCACCGCAGACGGCGCTGCCCAGTCCCAGAAGAAACACTGTCCAACGATGGTCAGTCCCCTCGGCATTCGTCTTCGAGCTGACTGAAGAAGGACGTTCGTACCGCAAGGCCGGACCATCGAGTTTGGCGTGGCGGGCGTCAATTCGCAAAAACTGGGTGGCTTGTGCAGAACAGGGCAAATTACCCAGCACAGACAGCTCAAATTCCGCAAGCGCCAGTTCTTGCTCAATCCGCCGGAGACTCCACGGCTGATTGTTGTCCAGAGCAGATCTACCGTCCAAATGGTCGCGACTTTCCCGCGAGCACGGCTCTTGGGAGAGCGGGCCGTCGACGGATCGCGTTGCGAATTTTGGGCCGGTTTGCTGCATGTGCGGACGCGAACACTCGCGAACGATGTCGGTCAAGCCAAATGCGATGGAACGACGGAGCCTCAGTGACTCCTCTTCGTACGTCGGCGTGAATCTCGGAAAACTTTAACGGATTTGCTGGTTTTTCCGGAGTGAAGGCGCCAGGCGGCCCACTTTGGCTCGCGCGGAAACGCACGCAGTCACCCACACTCGAAAAAAGACGGACGCCAACATGGGGAACTCGAAACACTGGGACAGCTCGCTTCAGGCAAGTCCCGTGTCCGCCGCCGGTCCGCCCATCAACGTTCACAAACAGCGGAGCGATGGGACGACCCGGTAAAACCGTCAAGCAATTTCGGCTTGCTTTTTCCGCAGAAAGATCACCTCCTGGGAGACCGTTTTGACCGCCTCTTCCGCCGAAAGCCGGCCCAGCATCTCATTTTCGATACACAGGTCGTTGCTGTAGTTGGCTTTTTTGAGGATGGCCAGAACTCTGCCGAAGTCGATGTCTCCCTGATAGATCGGGCAGTGGTACTTCGAATATTCCCAGCCCATGGGACGCTGTTTTTCGCGCTCTTCGGGTGGGTAATTGATACTTTTGCAGTGAGTATGAAAAACCCGGGGCGCGAAGTGTTCATAAATTTCATACAGGTGGCTGAGCGGATGGCCAAACCAGTAGAAATTGCCCGTATCGAGTGTCAGGCCCAATCGCGGCGAGCCAACCTGACTGAAAAGAGCATCCAGAAACTCGGGATTGTTGGTGGTATTCCCGTGATTTTCGACAGCAAAGCGAATTCCCGTCTTCTCGGTCGCCGCCATGACCTTGCGAAGTACTTCAACGGCGAAGGGGAGGAATTCTTCACGCGGAATTTTGCGCGGGACGACGTCGATGCGAATCGCCGGAACACCGAGCTCACGGGCAGCTTCGGCCGCGCGCAAACACCACTGCACTTCGAACTCGGGGCGCTCGTCAAAGCGGTTGTGCATACAGAAGGCCGTGATTTTTTTCCCAGCCTTTTCCAGGGCGGCACAGACACGGTCCCGGTCCTCCGGTGTTGCCACGCTCAGGGGAGAATCCGCTCCGTACAGATTTGGCAGAGTGAGGTCATCGGTGATGTCTGACTCGACGCCGTCCACGCCGTACAGTCTCATCGCGGTCCAGCAATCGGCAGCGCCAGAGCGCCGTAACATGGCGTCGCGGCAGGTCACAGGCCACAGGGACGGTTTGTCCTGGGCTGCCGCGAAGGCCCTGGCAAGGGCGTGCCCTCGGGGATCAAACATGACTGCCGTTCCCACGGTGAGTGAAACTCCAAAACCCAGAAAATGCCGTCGTTTGATGGGCGTGCCATCACGCAGGTGTGAGGTGGACATAGAGATGCTCCCTGTGCGATCGAAATCCTTGCCGACTCGGTGCACGTCGAAATGAACGACCACGGAAAATGATACTCCGTTCGCCAGACACATTCAAACACGGCTCGGCCGGGGAATGCGTACCCTCGCGGAGGCCTTTACAATCTTCCTGGCTGCTTCACAATGTTAGACCACGCTTGGGGGTCCGGCGGGCACGAGAAACGTGCGCCCGGAGCGTCGGAGGGACCTGCTTGTCAGGTCCGCCCGTAAACCCTGGATGATCCGATCCAGATTCATCGGGCACGCCAAGCCTCCCCTCGGTGTTCGATGGACGCCGTGGAAGGCGTCCCTCCAATAGGCCCGGATTCCATACCAGGCGAGCGCCCCAGTTGCATCAGAATCGTGTGAGGAACTGGAGGGCTCGATTCCAGCCGGGCCACACCACTGGTAAGGGCTGTTTATGGACGGCCCTTGCAACACGTTGTGCTTGCGGCATGTCGCAAGTTTTTGCAAAAGGGGACGAGTCGGACTGGAGTGGTTCTTGCTCTCGGCCAATCCCCCGGCCTATAATCGGGAGTTCGTCCGGGAAGATTGTTCCCACGCCCGACGCTTTGAACACGGCCAGTGTTCGGTGGTCTCATGGCTATCGCTGGATTTTGCTTGAGAGGAGGTCAGTCCTGTGGTTAAAGGCCGATATTTGTTCACCAGTGAATCTGTGAGCATGGGGCATCCCGACAAGTTAGCCGATCAGATTTCGGACGGAATCCTGGATGCCCTCATAGCAGAGGATCCCAAGAGCCGCGTGGCCTGTGAAACGCTCGTTGCCACGGGACTTGCCATGGTGGCAGGCGAGATCACCACAAAAGCGGCCGTCAATTACGCCGATGTCGTACGAAATGTTATTCGGGAAGTGGGCTATACCAGCGACAGCATGGGGTTCAATTATGAAACATGTGCCGTGCTTGTGTCGCTGCGGCGACAGAGCCCGGACATCGCCATGGGGGTGGATCCGGATGCGTCGCGGGGTAAACCAATCGGGGCGGGTGATCAGGGCATGATGTTCGGTTACGCGATCAATCATACTCCAGAATTGATGCCGCTGCCTATTTCGCTGGCCCATCGAATTCTGGATCGCTTAACAACCCTGCGGCAACAGAACGTGGTGGACTGGCTCCGGCCAGACAGCAAGAGTCAGGTGACGATCGAATTCGAGGGGCCCACGCCCATCCGGGTGGACACCGTGGTTGTTTCTACCCAGCATGCCCCCGAGGTGACTCAGAAAGAAATTCGCGATTTCGTGATTGAAAAGGTAGTGGAGCCCATTTTGCCCCGCGAGTTGGTCAACGGGGAGATCAAATACTATGTTAACCCCACAGGCAAATTTGTGACCGGCGGCCCTCATGGCGATACTGGAGTGACGGGCAGAAAGATCATCGTGGATACCTATGGCGGTTGGGCCCGGCACGGAGGGGGAGCTTTCAGCGGGAAGGATCCTACCAAAGTTGATCGCAGTGCCGCTTACATGGCTCGTCACATCGCCAAGAATATTGTAGCCGCAGGACTGGCCGAGCGCTGCGAGGTGCAGCTCGCCTATGCAATCGGAGTGGCTGACCCGGTCAGCATTTACGTGGATACGGATGGCACGGGCAAGGTGGAAGAGGCCCTCTTATGTCAGGCTGTTCGTGATGTCTTCCCGTTGACGCCGGGAGGCATCATCGACTACCTCGACTTGCTCCGCCCCATTTATCGCAAGACGGCCGCCGGGGGGCACTTCGGACGCGATCTTCCCGAATTCACCTGGGAAAAGACTCACCGCACGGCCGACCTCCTCGATGCCGTGGGGCATGTCTCCGTCAAATGAGCGGTTCATGGTGCAGTTGCAACGGTGGTCCCCCGAGGTTTCCTTGACATCGATAAGAGAGCGTCAACGGCCTACGGGACAGCGGAATACCACGGATGAAAGCGACGAAGCCCTACCGGTTTTGCCTTCTCGGGAGGCCAGACTAAGGCTGATCGCCCTTGAGGGAGCTGGCGTGGCGCTGGCCACGGCTTTCACTATTGTGGCTCTCACGTCGTTTTCGGCCATTGTGTGGATGGGGCACGCTCCGCTCGTCTCTGGCATTGCCGAGATATTGCTTCTCGTCATCGTTTTCCTGGCGGCTGGTCACCATTTGCTCTGGACGGCCGCCCGGAGAACAACGTCCTGCGGCCATGCAGGCCCCATTGCCGCCGGGGGAGCATTCATCCTCTGCTCATGGGTGGCTCTGGCCGGTGCGATCGTCATGACCCTGCGCGGCTTGATGACGGAAGGGTACCACGGATGGTGGATGGTGCCCACCGTGCTCGCTCTTATCGCGCTGGCCATAGTGTACATCAGACACATTTTTAATCCGGCAGTCAGTGCGCATTCCCTGCGGGAAAAAATGTCCCAAATGTGGGAGGCTTGTCACCGACCACGGCCAGTTTCTCTCGCCAGGAGGCCGCGGAACCACAGGGGTTTGGCGCAGCGGCCGATTGATCCAGATATCGCGCGCCTTGCTGACATTCTTGTCCGCAGTAGCAGCATGACCCCGCTTACGAGGGGTGGTCATGGACGGCTATTTCTTAAGATCGCGCGCGAGAGGAGCGACGAGGGAAGTAACCGGCCAAAAGGGAAGCCAGGGGTCGTTTTCAAAGGCTGGAGAGCCATCGACCGGACGCAAGAAAAATGGGAATCCGATCATTTCGTCAGGCTGGGCAATGGTGACCGCGTACGTCTTGTCCATTGCACTTTCAGTCCGCCGTTTGAAAACGCTCCCCAGATTGTCGCGAGGGTCGTGCGCCCCGATGGCATCCGGGCACGTGTTCTGCGAAGTTACCCCTACGGAGCTCGAATTGAACTTCGACGCAGTGTTCCTGGACCGGCATTGACGGTGCATCTTCGGGTTAGCGCGGCGCTTCAGCGCCGAACGCACCAGCAGGGGTAATTCTTGTCCGGCAAGAACTGGGGGAATTTATGCCATCCCGGTACTGCAAATTTCGGCGGGACGGTGCGCGCGGAAGGATCCGGCACATTGTATAATGAGCCGGACTGAATCTGAAGATCAGCTTTACCATCCTCGTCGGTACGACAGTGGGAAGACGTCTCATGGAGCGAGCGGCATTCGCATGCAAAGCCCTCATTCTGGGGGCGCTGGTGGTCATTGTTGGAGTCCCTGCTCGACAGGCCGTAGCCGTAGGCCCCGACACCGGACGCCCGAACATTATCCTTATCCTGGCTGACGACCTCGGGTACGAAACAATTGGTGCGAATGGCGGGACGTCCTACCGCACTCCGCGGCTGGATGCGCTGGCCACCACGGGCGTTTGCTTCGAGCGTTGCTACGTCCAGCCGCTGTGCACTCCCACCCGCGTTCAGCTCATGACGGGCCAGTCCAACGCCCGCAATTATCTCCGATTCGGGGTCATTGATCCCAACGTCACCACGTTTGCCCATCTTTTCGAACGAGCCGGATATGCAACCGGAATTGTCGGAAAATGGCAGTTGGGGCGAGAGCCGGAGTTGCCGCACCGGCTGGGCTTTCACGAATTCTATCTCTGGCAGCACACGCGACGGCCGCCAAGATACGCCAACCCGGGTCTGGAGATCATGGGAGTGGAACGGGACTACAACAACGGCGAGTATGGACCGGACCTCCTCCACCAGTTCGCGTGTGATTTTATTAGCCGTCATAAAGATGAGCCCTTTCTGCTCTATTATCCCATGACCCTCACGCATGCCCCGTATCAGCCGACCCCTGACAGCCCGGACTGGGATCCACATGCCGTAGGGGAACAAGTGAACCATCACCCGCGGCACTTTGGAGAAATGGTCGAGTATATGGACAAGTTGATTGGAAAGCTGGTGGATCATGTGGAATCGCTGGGCTTGCGCAACCGTACGCTCATCATTTTCCTGGGCGACAACGGAACCGGTGGGGGAATCCGCTCGAAGATGGGGGACCGGGAAATCGTGGGCGGAAAAGGCTGGACGACCGATGCCGGCATGCATGTGCCTTTGATTGTCAACGGGCCGGGCTTAGTTCAGTCGGGTAAGGTATGTGATGATCTTGTTGACAGCACGGATATTTTCCCCACAATTTGCGAGGCGGCTGGTATCCCTATTCCCGCTGACCTGGTTCTGGATGGGCGAAGCTTTTGGCCTCAGTTATGTGGGAAGCCGGGAAAACCGCGGGAGTGGATCTACTGTTGGTATTCGCCACGACTGAGTAACGACCTCACGGCGATCGAGTTTGCCTTCAATAAACAGTTCAAGCTTTATAAAGATGGACGTTTCTTTGATATTGTCAATGATCCGGGAGAAAAATCGCCGTTGAACGTCAATAGTCTGACTGGGGAGGCGGCACGGTCCTACCAGGTACTGCTTTCCGTTCTGAAAAGCCATGAGGGGATCCGTCCCCCTGACTTGGACGAAAAAGCGAAAGCACAGTTCTCTGCACCAAATAATGCCAAGCCAAACCGTCGCCAGGCACGACAGAAAGCCCGTCAAGGTGCTGGGGCGGAATGAATGACTAGCTGTCTAAATTGGCACACAATAGATTGATCGTAAACAGTACACTAAATAGTTGGCACTTTTAAGCATAGACGCATGACGGATTTGGCGGTACAGGACTTTTTAAATGCCGTCCAATCTATTCGGCTGTTGAACAATCGGGACGATTCTGGTTGCTGAGGGGTCATCTTGAATTTGGGCTGGAGATGGGAAGATGATGATTGCTCGGCTTAGATTGCGTGCCCGTTGCGAAGGAAATCCCAACCGGCAACATTGTGCGGCCAGGCGGTGCAGATGGGGTGCTTTGATCGGCGTTCTTGCCTGGTCTGTACTGACAGCAGGATGGACCGCTGCGGAAGCTCCACGACGACCGAACGTTCTCATTATCACAACGGATCAGCAGCGTGTGGACGCAGCGAGCGTAGTGGGCAACCCGTGGCTGAAAACGCCCAACCTTGATCGGCTCGCTTCCCATGGTGTGTACTTCACCAAGTCGTATTGCTCTTACCCGTTGTGCAGTCCTTCTCGAGCGAGTCTTCACACCGGGCGATTCCCTCATGAGATCGGTGTGGATCATAACAATATGGCCATTCGGCCGGGGATTCCTGTTTCCGGGGAATTGTTCCGAAATGCCGGATATGACGCAGCATACGCGGGAAAATGGCACTGTCCAACGGTCTACCCCACGGAAGGGATTGACGGGTTCCAGGTATTAAATCGGACGACACGCCAGGGAAAACTGGCTCGGGACGTAGATGCAGCCACAATCGAGGCCGCCATTGACTTTTTGAAACAACCTCGCGAGAAGCCGTTCTATCTGGTGGTTTCCCTGATCAATCCTCATGACATCTGCCTGCCGGCGGGTGAGTCGAGTCCCCTGCTTGAACAGATTTGGCAGAGGTACGGACCACCCGCGGGAGTCGAGTTGCCACCGCTTCCAGCCAATTTTCAGCTTCCCAGCAACGAACCAGAGTGGCTGGGACAACGGCGTCCCAAACATCCTGATTGGAATGAATTACAGTGGCGCCGTTATATCTACGCTTACTATCGAATGGTGGAAGACGTGGACGCGCAGATTGGCCAGGTTCTCGATACCGTTCGGGAAATTGGCGCCGAGAAAAATACTCTGATTGTATTCACCAGCGACCATGGAGAGGGGCTCGGCTGCCATCAATGGACTGGAAAGATGATGTTCTTTGATGCTGAGGCGGCAGTACCGCTCATCGTAAGCTGGGAAGGAGTCACTCCCACGCGGATCGATCGGCAACACCTTGTCTCTACCGTGGATGTCCTCCCCACGATCTGCGATTATGCGGGCATCAAACCGCCCGCTGATGTGCGGGGCCAGAGCCTTCGTCCGATCATCGAGGATCCGAACGCTCCATGGCGTGATTATGTGGTCTCTGAGATGGCCCACACACCTGCCATCGGCCGGAGTTTCATGGTGCGAACGCCGCGGTACAAATACATCCGATTGGCCCGGCCCAACAGCGCCCCCGTGGAACTTCTCTTTGACATGGAGAACGATCCGGCAGAGCTGACAAATTTGGCGGAAAAGACGAAGATGCAACCGGTTTTGGAAGAACACCGCAGAATTCTCGAAAAATGGCGGGAAGCCACGGGCGAAAAGACCAGTCCTGTGCAGCCTTCACCGAAATCTGCTGGTCCGCCGAAACAGCGGGCAAAAAAGGCTGCGTGAACATAAAACAACCGCACGGAAAGGCCTGGGGTTTTCGTGCTATCCAATTGGATACGGGAGCGGGATATTATTCCGCGGTCGCTTCACGCGCGCGCACCATCCTTACATACGTGTAGAGCGTTTCCCCCTGGAGAGATTTCAATTGGATCTGCATTGAAAACGGTTTTCGATTGATCGTGATGAGAAGATAGTTGTGCTCACTAGCGAGGAATTCTGACGCCGGGTCTGGGTACCGATCACCCTTACCCTGGAGAGAGGTATTGAAGTAGGCCACATCATCCTTCAAAGCGCATTCGCCAAAGTGACCGAACCCCGAAATGATGGCCGTGTTCCTTCGGAAGAGTTGCTCCCAAATACCGCCATACTGGTTCCGCACAGCGACGTTTCGCTCATTGTGAAGGGTGATCAAAAAGGGCATCGTGTTTTCTGCGACAATTTTCTTGTACCACTGAAATTGTTCAGAATCTGGTCCAAAATCGTGGCAGGACTGCCAGGTTGTACCGCGGTCGCTAATGTGGTTGAGGTCCAGCCCCACCAGACATAATCCGCTTTGAGGAAGTATGAAATGCCAGCACCAGCCGGCGTCGGGCAAAGCGAAAACACGACGGAACGCCCGTGCTTCGATGTCATAGACGGGTTTCTCCGGTGGCCTCGTCGTGCGAGGACGGATTTCTCGGTCGTGGTTGCCCAACACGGGCAGCACAGGCACCCGACGGAAAAGCTCCGGATATTGCCGAATGAGTTGAAGAAACGGTTCCACGCAGTCTGCGTGTCCTGCCCCGCACACCGAGTGAAGATTATTTACGTGGTCCCCTGCCGTGAGGAGAAGATGTGGTTTGTCGGCGAGAATGGCCTCCAGGTTGGGGCGGCTCTGCCAGTTGGCTACCACCGCGATCCTTAAGCCATCGGCAGGATAGCCTGGAAAAACCACCTCCATCGTCGCCGATCCGCTGAGAATGCGCATTGGGCAGGGGCGCGTGGGGTCCGGAAGCGGAACTGGCAGGCGATGCCACGTGGTGGGCTGGGGATCCTGAATCTCCCGCCAGGCCGTGCCATCCTGGTAGGCCACGCGGCTCGGTTCCGGATTCTCTGTGGTCCACGAAAGAGTCAGTTCATCCGGCAGCGGCCGTGTGTGGCCCATCCACACCGCTGTGACTTCGCACCGACCTTGCACGGTCGGGACGTTCGCCATCAGCATGCCCAGCATGCTCGCCAAGATCGCTTTAAAAACGTGAACAACGGGATTGCGTGATTCCATCAGATGCGTCTCCTTTGGGGGCTATCCGCGGGAACTTCCTAAGGACGTCCGCACTGCTCCACGTGCTTTTCGATAAATGAAAATCTGCCTCGTGCAGCTCAGCGATGCGGGACTGGGTCATCCCCACGTTTCCTCGGCCGCTGAAAAGGCGCACGAACCTTGGTAAACCGGGTGCAGTAGTCAAATTTTACCCGGAGGGCCTCGCTTGCGACGACCAAATTTTGAATTTGAATTTGGGTGACCGATTCCACTGTTCTCCCTTCACTTGCTTCATTCAGTCCCTATTCAATTCAGAAGTAGGCGTTATTCATGAATTACCTCTTCAAGACACGAAATTTTTGGCCTCTGACTGGTCCTTACAAAGCGTGGAGACGACTCGGAAGGCAAACGCGTTGCCGGGGTTGCGTGTCCGTGATAGGATAGAATGGCCTACGCGTGAACCGTTTCCGATGGCGAAGGAGAGGCAAGGATGGACCCGCTAACAATGGACAGAACAGTCCGCGGGTGGTGGCACAGACATGTGCGGCGGCTGCTTGTGGCAGCCATAATCTCGGCCAGTATCGCCGTTTCCCCCGTCGCGGCACAACCGCCGCCGTGGATGGTTCCGTGGCGCGGGTGGCCACCGGCCGGTGGATTGGTCCAGGCCCCAGGTGGGTTTAACTCCGGGATGCGCGGACGATTCCAGAGCGGGATTGGGAACCCATGGGCAGGAAACCCCATCAATACGGCGAACGAGGGGCAGGTCCTGGTGGACCTTATTCATCGTCACGTCACACCATCTCACTGGGCCGCTGCCGGCGGACCGGGAACCGTTTATTACTGGCGGCCAGGCCGGGCGCTTGTCGTGCGTGCTAACGACGAAGCCCATCAGGGGATCAGTGAGCTTCTCAGGCAACTCAGACAGGCCGGGGAGTAAGAAACACGCGTAATCACCCCACAGGCCAAGATTCCGCGTTTTCTCATTCGAACTTCCGTGCGGCCGGCTCAATCGATACGTCTGAATCTTTCTCTGGCCGATGATTAGGGGGGCCCGTAAACAGGCCGATCGAATGGCCACAAGCAGCAACCGGTGTGTAAACCGTGGATAGTTTAAGGAAAGACTTTTCGGCCGCCGACCCAGGTTTCGAGAACTTGGGTCTCGGCGATGTCATCCACCGGACAGGTCAGGACATCGCGATCGATGACAATGAAATCCGCATATTTGCCGGGCTCCAAACTCCCTTTCACCTTCTCTTCAAACGTCAGATAGGCGTTATTGATAGTGTACAACTTGATGGCTTCCTCCCGGGTGATCATTTCTTCCGGATGCAATGGAGCATCGGCTCCCCGCGGCTGACGCGTCAGCACCGTCCATATGCCAACCCACGGATCGTAAATATTGATCGAGCGACGTCGGCCTATCTTTTGCATGTGGTCCGATCCGCCGCCGACAATCACACCCTCCCGCGCAAGAGTGCGATAGGGTTGAAAGTATCTCAGCCGTTCATTGCCAAAATGTGCCAGGAGGGTCGCCCCATCGTGGTACAGCCAGGCCGGTTGGAGGTCGGCCACGATTCCACATCGGGCCATAAGGGCGATGGCCTCGGGGCTCATGAAATTGGCGTGGGAGATGCACGGTCGCAGTGTGCGGACAGAAAACTCGCGATCGACCCGCGCGTATGCCTCCGCAAGGGCCAGCACGGCACCGTCTCCGACAGCGTGCGCCGTTGGCTGAAGCCCTTTCGCGAGTGCCAGCTTGACGATCTGGTAAAGTTTTTCCGGCTCCAAGAATAAGACGCCCCGGTAATTGGGATCGGTAATCCCATAAATCTCACTAACTCCCCACGGCTCCCGCATGTAAGCGCTGCCGGCGAGCATGCCTCCATCAAGAAAGAATTTCAGGCCGCGGACCCAGATCCACGGATTATATTGGTGGAGCGGATGGGCCACTGCTTGATCGATCGCGGCCTCGATCTTCTCCATTGGATCCTGGGCATTAACGTAGTACGTGATGAAGATCCGGCATGTCAATTGATTTCGGTCCAGAAGCGCCTTGTAACGGGCAATAGTGCGGTCATTCCCACTGCGGTCCACGATGCTGGTGAGCCCCACTTCGTTATACGCCCGCAGCGGCTTGCGGAGCGCCTCACGTGACTCTTCCTCGCTAGGCGATTTGGTGGAGAGTCTGACTTTCACCAGTCGGGTGCAACTCCGGAGGATGCCGGTCGGTTCACCGGTCACGGGGTCCTTCTCGACAAATCCCGGCTGACCGTCGGTGATCTGGAAATCTCGATCGATTCCACTCAGTTTCAAAGCTAGAGAATTCAGAGCTGCATCGGGCCCGGTTCGGAACATTACGGGGTGCTCCGGCGCCGCCTCATCCAGTTCCTTTCGCGTGGGGAATCGCCGTTCTTTTAGACGCGTCACAAAGACTTGCTGGACGACGATCCATTCTCCCTTCGGCAACACGGCCGCCCGGGCCCGGATATATGCGAGGACATCGGCAATACTTTCCATAGTGGGCACTTCGTGATCAAACTCGTACACGGCGGCAGTCGGTGGATGGGTGTGGGAGTCGATGAGTCCGGGCAGGACCATTCGGCCATGGAGATCGACGAGCTGAGTGTTGGGACCCGCGAGCTGGAGGATTTCCTCGTTGCGACCGACCGCCACGACCCGGTCGTCGCTCACGGCCATCGCCTCCGCGATCCGAAAATGTTCATCCACGGTCACAATTTTTGCGTGGTGAAAGATCCAGTCCGGTTGTCCAGCGCCCAGTACGATTGGACATCCGATGACCCATCCGAAGCACAGACCTGTGATAAGTATGCCGATGGCAGAGAAGCGAGACCCGTTCATGGGCGAACTCCAGCTTTTAACGCCTTGGGGGCATGTCTTGCCGACTTATGAACGCTATCCGAGAGCGTTATACAGCCACGAGGGGCCATTTTCAACAGCTTGCCAAAAACCGTTTGTGGACCAGCCTTGCGATCATTGGACATCATCAAAGAGCGGCCGGCAACTGGCTCCGTTTTGTTCAGAGCCCATAAGGCAAAGTGCGTTGTCCATCGGTAAAGCAGGCCAGCGCGAAAGACCCGGAAATCCCCAGTGCGCTATCGGGGTGAACATGACAAGAGCGGGTCGTCGCTTTCAGGTCCCTTGCCAGCCGCTGCTGATGTCCAAACTGATTTCAATAGGCTCGGTCAATTGCACCCGGTCGTTGCTGTCGGTGGTTGGCTGGAGCTTGGCGAATTCAAAACCTGCGGCGCGGAAGAGCCGCCGTGCCTCCGCACCGCTGACTACAAAGTGGTCCAGGACATCCCCGCTGATAACCACCAGGTCATCCCAACCTGTTGGCCAGACCTTGACCGTGTCGCGGTTGTCACCAGCCGTGCTCGCCTCGGCATAGACATAGTCGAACGCCCGCACGGTGACGCGGTATCCGACCCCCGCAGTAACCTGGTCGAAGATTTCATGCTTGTGGGCCTTGGCGTGGAGTTCGTCTTTGAAGACAGAATCGACCAGGGCGGCCGTGTCGTGTCCCTGCGAAGCGAAGGCTGTCACACTCCGAAAATTGTGGACCGTCACGTCATAGCCTGGCCCTGAGATCCGGCTCAGGCCGTAGCCGCCGGAGAACACATCGTCACCCGAAGAGTCGAACAACACCGCCCGGTCGTTATCACCCGTCGAGAAACCGTGGACCACTTCAAATAGTTTGACCCGGTGGTACATCCCGGGACCGATCATCTTGACATGCCTGTATTGGGGCTCAGATTTGAGTCTCACGGAAAGATCGACCAGGCCGTCTTCCGACGAGTCGTACAGCCATGCTGTGTCCTGGCCGCCACCGGTTGCGTAAACGTGAGCCTCCTCGAAACCCACCACCGCGTCCACGCTGGTTGGAATCGGGGCCGAGATAGCGCCTTTCAAAATGCCAGGACGAAGATAGAAAACATCGTCCTCCACCGCATCGTAGGCCACCACGATATCCTGACCAGATCCGAGGTCACCTTGCACCGTCAGACCGTCAGGCGTCTGCGCCAGGGCATAGGCAACGCCGTTGATGACTACCTCCGGTGAGGTCCCCGGCCGTAGAACCAAAAAATCATCGCCGTCGGTTCCGAAAACGGACGCCAAAGCCCCGGCCTCTCCCTGGACCTCGACGGCGAAAAGATTGACAAATCGAAGAGAGAAATCCGTATCGGTGCGCGAAACCATCACATAATAGGAGTTCCCTTCGTCGGCGAATTCATAATCCAGCCTGTTCTGACTCCCTGTGGACTCCGACTGCGCCA
>ERZ795042.839-NODE-839-length-22068-cov-6.745559_pt1 | contig 22068 bp, 23 predicted proteins | sample MGYA00375126_ERZ795042 | MGnify/ENA primary metagenome ERZ795042 (study PRJEB30171, sample SAMN05518105) | compost metagenome | isolation source: Feedstock adapted compost from Newby Island compost facility, Milpitas, CA | place: USA:Newby Island compost facility...
TATACCTGACATTTTCACAGAACAATTAACATGTCATTATCTCAGACGCTTGACATCCCTTTTTTAAATTTCTACATAAATTCGCTAATTCCGCTTAAACCGCTTTCATTAATTATTTTTCCTAATTCAATTAACCCAGCATTCATTAACAACTCGATTTGCCTATAAGGAGTCTGTATATCAGGAAATAAAGATATAATAAAGTTATAAAGGTATTTGTCTCCATCAAAAGTACCTACATTCCATGATGCTCCACGACCTTCGCCTATGTTAAACTCACTAATTCTTTTATCTAATTCGTTTTTAATTGCATAAGCAAAAGCAAATTTTGCAATATCAAATTTGTCCTCAAAACAGTCAAGTTCAGCAATTTTTTCGGCTACTTCGTTAGCCTCGTTTGTTAAACCAATATTAACCTTGTCTTCTGCCATTAGTTATCACTCCCAATCATTTTTTTAATTTCAGTATGCATAGCACTAATTCTACAAAGTTCATATTCATGTTTTAGCGTGCTTCCCAGTATTTTTCTTGCCAACTGCTCATCTATTTCGTCTATGTAAACTAAGAGTATGACTTGTTCAGAAAGTATGGGTAAAGAAGCTGTAATTTTTCTTTTGTGTTCTGGATCTAAACGTCCAAAAGGCGAATCCATTATAACCGGGCCTTGCAAAGGAGCATTTTTATGGAGTGCACCAATTAATGATAAAGCTACAATATGTTCATACCCTGAAGATCTAATTTCTATTATTCGGCCACTTTTATGTGCTATATATAACCCATAATTTTCATTTATTTTCAAGCCACTATAATCAGGTTCATTAGAAATATTAACAAAAATATTTGAAGCATCTCTCTCAACTTTCTGTTTAAGGCTATCTCTATAAAGATCGACACCCTTTTCAAAAATGTCTTTTATTTTCTCACAAAACTCTTTCCTCTTTTCTGCCTTAGCTAGTTCTCCGCTGCCGGCTTGCTTCTTCAGCTTTTCTTCAAGACCTCTGATCTCATTAATTGTTTTTGTAATGATTTCCTCCTCTTTTTTAATTCCTTCCTCTACAACAGAAATTTTTTGTATACATTTTGCAAAATCGTTAGTAACTGAACTAGCTCTAGCAGTGTCCTCGACTCCACTTAATTGTTTAACAATAGCATCAAGTTCCTGTTCCGCGTCACTGATTTCAACCGTTAAATCGGCTATACTATCTTCAATACTTTTTATTTGTGCTTTTAAGTCACTGGCATTAAGTTTTTTTAATTGTGCTTTTCTACCCTGCAATTCAATTAACTTGTTCTCTTCTTCGGCAGTCAAGCTACCAAATGCTGTACTAGGATTATTAATTTTATCGTTCAGCCTATTAATAAGTGAAATATCAAGTGTCTGATCACATACAGGACACCGCCCTGTATTGATTCCTTTTTTCAGTTCATCAACGATCTGTTGTGAAATTACATATTTTGTCTTTTTGGTCTCGAGTTCAGCAATTTCCCCATCTAACTGAACCATCAAATCATTAATTCGAGTGCCCAGCATCCCTTGCCATGCTTTTTTGGTTAATGATTTCATTTCTTGAAGCTTAGCTTTTTTTGCCTCTTCTTTCTTCTCAATGGCTTCCTTTAGTCTTTTTTGCTGATTCAGTAATTCACGAGTTCTTTCTGTTCGTTTCATTTCATCTTCGATTTTTTGTTTTTCATTTTGCAGTTCTTCTAACCGCTTTTTTAAAGAAATACAGTCATCCTCATGACTCTTTAGTTCAGCTTGCTTTGCTTCTAATAGTGAACCTATAATCTGGGTATTCTGATCTTTCTGTGCTGCCTTTGATAAACGATTCTGATATTCTTTCAGTGCTGCTTTTGTATCAGTAAAACCATTTATTAGCACTGGAACTCCTAGAATTCTCTCAATCGATTCTTTTATCTTATGACCGATTGAATTCTCATCATTAAGTAATTCCTCATATTCACCTAATAATTCACCGTCAAACAAGAAAAAACGCGACACCTGCTCTGGCATAATACTTTTTAAGATGTGATCTCTTTCTTCAGGAGAAACAATTGTTGTTCCCCTCTTAAGAAATACGTCTTCTTTATAATCGTTATCTGATAACGGAATAGAAACACCCGGTCTGACAGTATACTGTCTAGTTAGTTCATAAACAACACCGTCACTATCCATTTTCAATATTACCTTAAAGCCATATTTGCCTTCATCAAAGCTTTCCCAGTTACTAATCTTTTGTAATGAATGTTGTATCTTGGTATTGCGACCATACACTTTTCCAAACAAGGCATATCTAAAAGCATTAAGCAGCGTTGTCTTACCCCGACCATTATTCCCCCATATTATTGTTACTCCGTCATCAGATGTAAAATCAATAGTTTGCCGACTCTTATATGGGCCAAAATCTTCTACTGTTAAACTTAAAAACCTTAGCATCTTCTATCCCTCCAAAAAGAAAACTTATAATTCTGTTTCAGCAAGATACTCGTCAATAGCTTTTAATACCTTTTTTGCAGCTTCCACCCTGTCATCTTGGTTTTCATACTCAATTGTTAAAAGTTCTTCTATTAACTCTTGAGGTATCTCAGGGTAATTTTCTTGCCTTATTTTCTCTAAGGCATTACGCAATTCATTTAAATTGCTACTTTTCGTCATCCTCATAACCTCCATTCATACTTTCAACAATATCAATACCATGATCAATAGCTATTGTTCTAAGCTTTGTAATACAAGCTGGGTTCTCAGCCCATTGTCCAAACTGAATTGCTCTTGCAAGTTCTGATTCAATTATCGACAACTGTCTCATATTTTCAGGATCTACAGTATTGGGAATAACAATCGCATCATGTAAATAGGCAAAATGCTTGTTCTGAGCCCGTCTAAGTATACGCCCTCTCCGTTGTATAAACTCACGCGGATTCTTTGATGAAGCAAGTATTAAGGCGTGTGTCGCAGCTGGAATATCTACTCCTTCATCTAAGCATTTAATTGAAACAAGTATACCTCCATTTATTTCAAAGTATCTTAGTGTTTCATTTCTATCACCATTCATTGCTGAATGATACTCGTACGCATCATAGCCATTTTCAACCAGTAAATTTAAGACTTGTTTCAACTGTCCTTGATTATCGCAATAAATTATCCAACGCTGCCCTTTTAAATAATGTTCTTGAATAACATTTAAAGCAAGACTAACCTTTTCAATCGCAGTTTTTAGTATTTTTGCGCGCTGAATCAGTAGATTTTTTATCTGTCCATCTTCAAAAACAAAAGATATATCACTATCATCTCTCTTTTTAGTCGCAATTAATTTGCTAAGTTTTTCGCTTAGTTCATCCCAAATTTTCTGTTCCGATTCAGAAAGTCTAATCTGGTGAGGATAATACATATATTTAGTTAGCACTCCAGAATCAATAGCATCTTTTAAAGTAAAAGGAGGCGGTATTATGTCCCCAAAATAATCAAATATAGCTTGTGTGCCTTCTGGATCTCCATAACGTCTAGGTGTAGCACTAAGTGCGAGTCTTGGGCCGGATTTTATACTCAATATTTTTCTGTGATATGGACTTCCTATTCTATGGGCTTCATCAGCAACGATAAATAGATGTTCCCCTGATGTTATTGCACCTATAAACTGATCAGATGAAGCTGTATCCATAGTTGAAAGTATAATTCTATGTCTGCTTAAACCCTTTCTAGTCCATGAAGCTAGATAACCTGATTTTTTCCATCTGTTATGTCCATCTCCACAAATGAGGATCTGTAAATTTAAATCCGATAAAGTTTCTCGTATTTCAATAAACCATTGGTTAAGTAATTCCTTTGACGGGACTAGGATAATTGGCACTTCATTCTTTTCTAAAGAATTCCTTATAGCACATAATGCTGTAAAAGTCTTTCCACTACCAGTTGCGTGTTCAAGTATACCTCTCCTTCCTCTTTGTTCCCATGCTTCAAGCGCACTAACTTGATGTGGCCTTGGCATTCTTCCGCCTTTTTTCTTATCCGCACTCCACATTTTAGCTTTATCTAATTGAACAGTTACTTCGTCAACTAGTTCTTCCCAGTTTGCTTGTGAAGCATGTTTTTCAAATATCTCTTTTGCTGTCTTTGGGAACTCGCATACATCAATATGTAAAATATTATTATTCCAAAGGTCATTGAAATATCTAATGGCATTATCTACCCGCTGTTTATCTCTGCTATCAATCCAATTTGGAAAAACATCAATAGATTCAATATTTCCATCAGCTGATAATCCTTTAAAGGTTTCATTCATTGAACCTCGAAAACCAACTGCATTACCTAAAGAATCCTTAAATATTCCCACTTTATCATGAAATAATCTTTTAACTTCTGGTGTAGCTTCAGGCTTAATTATTGCTACCTTTAAATCTATAACTCCCATCGCTACAAGACAAGCTAATATCCTTGATGGTTTACTTAAATAAGCATCATTGAGCATGTTATTAATTTCATCAATCAGTGCCGCTTCAACATCTTTAACACCTCTTGCTGCATATCCCTCATTTAGAGCAATCTGATCTTCTTCAATTATATAAGGAGAACAAATAATGCGCATTTTTCCACCGTTATACACGAACTTTTTTAGAGCTGGCCATGCGATTATATAAATTGTGCTCCCAAAATAACCTGAAACTCGATCATATATAATGGAATTCTCCATGCAGGGCAAATAAAACTCAGCAGCTAAATCATGATCCGCCTTATTATAATCTGGTCTAAAATCAAAATCATTAAGTGCCATATCCTTACCCCTCTATCATCTGCTCTACCATTAAATCTATCCTTTTTCTAATTGCTAACTTCAAATTCTCAGATTTTGCAGCTATAACAATTTCTGTTCCATTGTCTGTCTTTCGATTCTGATAAGATAATTCATTAGCTAATGCTGTTAATACCGTAGCTGCTTTCACCTGTAAATTTTTATTAAAAGCAAAATCTTTATGTCGCGTTGCATCCCAAAACACAAAAACATCATGCGCTTCAATGTATCCAATTAAAAGAACTATATAACCATCTGAATAATCAAAGTTCCCTCTACATCCATAAGATTGTCCTACATTTAATACTATTTTATATTCTCCGAGTGGTCTCCCACCTGGAGGATTGCCTGAATTATATAAATAAACTCTCAACTTCTTTTCTTCTGGCATTTTAACTTTAACACATAGTGGTTTTTCATTAACATCGCTAGAATCGACTAGCGAATCCCCTAAACACTTAATAAAGTACTTATTAAGTTCTGAAGTAGTTAAACTCATAACTATTTCCCCTTTTGAAGAGTTTCTCTCAATACCTCTGACAGTCTTTCTTCAGCTGTGAGAACATATTCCTTCATGATGTCAAACCCAATAAATAACCTACCAAGTTTTAATGCTTCAACACCTGTTGTTCCTGTACCCATCCACGGATCAACCACAAGGTCATCTTCATCAGTTGTAGCAAGAATATATTTCTGTGGTAAATAACCAGGTTGTACAGCCTGATGTTTTCCTTGTTTTGATGACACAGCCCCTTTAATAACATTTTGTGGTAGCGCCCCCAGGGGATGAGGTGAAATTCTTTTTCTTTTTCTTACATATGTCAAACCGTTTTTTCTGGGCTTATATTCACTATTCTCATATATTTTTAGTGTTGCTTCTGAATATGGTCTTCGAATGGCATCAAGATTGATTTTCCATGGATTTGACTTAGCAAACCACAAATTTTGCTCGTATGCATCTTGACAAGCTACTCTTAAACCGGTGGAAACGGGGTTTTCTTTGACCCAGATTTCAATATCGACACAATGAAGCCCCCAGTGCTCTTCCATCATTATGGCTAGCTTCTCTATAACTAGCGAACGTGTTGTATTCATATTCCCTTTATGTTTATCTCTACAAGCCTTCACGTTGATAACAATAAACCCATCATCTCTTAATTTTAACTTTGCTGCATCTATAAACGGAGTCATTCTTTCTATATATTCTTCAGACCTCCATATACCGTAATTTCTTTCAGCATTTGGATATGGAGGCGAACCATATATCAATTTTATTGAATTATCCGGAAGTGCTAACATACCAGTAGCCCCATCAATACAATCAACAATAAATCTTCTACTTTGTATATCTTCTAAATACATTATATCAACCTCATCTGTTCATACTCATCGGGGAATTCAAGTTTCATCCTATCATAAGCAAGTTCACAATAATCCTTATTTGCATCTATTCCTATCCATCTTCTTTTATGTCTGTGTGCAGATACAGCCGTTGTACCTGAGCCACAAAAAGGATCTAACACAATATCATTTTCATTTGAACCTGAAAGGATAAAAAACTCAACAAGTTTCTCAGGAAATCTCGCAGGATGTGCAATCCCTTTAGCCTTACACATTTTAATAAAACTATCATTACTGCTTGTATTACCTATCTCAATTACACTACCTGGATCGTCAATATAATCTATATAATCTAACTTTATAACACTTCCTGGGTCAGAACCACCATTGTCAGGCCAGACTTTTTCACAATCAAAAGAATGTGTACTTGGTCTTGAATTATATTTTCTGTCTCCTTTACCTCTTCCTTGTAAAAATTTTAGCATGTCATGGCTATATGGTTTTCTAATAGGATCTAGATTAAATGTCCATGTATCTCCTTTGCTGAACCAAAAGCAATATTCATGAGATTTCTTTGTTCTTCCATACTTACCAGTAGAAAAAATATTAGGCGGTGTTGAAGGGTTAAACCATATATAATCTCTTACAAAATTAAAACCAATCTCTTTTACAAGCTTCAGTACTAATTCAAAAACATATAAATGTTGTTTTCCCTCAACTACCTTATCATTTATATTAAGAATAAAACTACCAGTTTCTTTAAGTACCCTTTTAAACTCAATTGCCTTTGGTAAAAACCATTCTACATAATCATCTGGATGAATTCTTGATTCATCAGTTCCATAAAAACGCTGGTCAGCATACGGAGGAGATGTAACAATTAAATCTATGGAATTTTCCGGAAACTCCTTGAGTACATCTTCGCATTTTCCTGTAATAAAACTATTAATAAACCGTTCCAATTTTTGTCCCTCCATATTAACGCTTTACTGCTTGTTAGCTTATCAGCATACACAACTTAATTATATTTCTATTTCTAGCTTTTTTCAAGCTAATCCTACTAAAAATCATAACTTACAAAAGTCTTTACTGATATCTTACAAAATTCCCAAAGGGAAAATGTGTTAACTGTAACTAAATACTATAGAAATTACATCTATTCTATTTCCTCAACCCCCTGTAAAAAATGGTGTTATCTAATCTGGTAACTCAACTATGAATTTTCAGGGCGGTTGATATGTTCCCACAAACAATAAAATTAATGATTCCCTGACATTGCCACATCCGCAGGAACAGTCCTGAGAAAAGCAAAATGTTTGGAAACCCTTTATTTACAAGCTTTTCTGTTCTTTATTTCTAAACCCTTGACATCAATACTACGCACTCAACGTGGGCCGTGTGGGGAAACATCACAACATATTGACAACCTAAGTAAAAATTAAAAACCCTTGATTTTCAGGGGTTTTTTCTTTTGCCTTCTTTGTCAATCCTAGCGAAAAAGTGTATTCAGAAGTGGATTTTGTCCCCAATTTGTCCCCCAAGCCGTCCCCTCATTCAGATTCGTTTTGAGCTTGAGTTTTCTTTTCTTTTTCGGCAATCCGCTTGGCCGCGATTTCCAAAGCTTCTTCCCAGAAGCATGATAAAAATCGTTGAAATAGAAAAAGCCCTCGGCAAAAATTGAAGGCCCAGGCATTTCCACATAGTAAAATTTAATCTTCATCTTCCCATTTGTAATATACCTTTAACTTATTATGCCAACTAAATGGAATGTATCTATCATGTTGTAATCTGCCGACAACTATACCGGGCGCTATTCCTATACGATCCGCAAACATTATAATTTTGTCGGCAGAATAAGTCTTTTCTTGCACAAATTTCTCGTACTCATTTGGTGGTATTAGCAAGTTAGAGGCAAATCTGTCTGCCTCAGCTTCTTTCTCTTTTTCTTTTTGATCTTTAATTTCAAAGCCTTCTATAAATGTGTCCTTTTTTCCATGAAGAATTATGTGTCCTGCTTCATGGAAAAAAGTAAACCAGAGGTGATCATTTGTTTTATGCCTTACACTTAATGCAATCATAGGATTTTTTGAATTTAGCCATTTTGTAGCTCCACTAACCCTCGTCCCATTGAGTTCGGGTATAAAAACTACAGCAACTCCGCATTCATTACAAATACGTTCCATCTCTGGAATAAATTTATCTGGGTCCGTTTCTTTGGTAAGCTTTCGTATCTGGGTCAAACTTTGCTTAAACTTACTTTTATCGAATTCAACACAATCTTGCTTAACGGCTTCAAGTTCAGCCTTCCTTATCCAACACGCCAGAGCATATTGATCACTCTCAAGGGTTGGTGATTTTCTGAAGGCCACCCTTGTTTGCCATATGTCTCCCCAAGCTTTGATAGAAGCTACACCAAAGAATTTTAATAATTCATCTAGTTGCTCCTTATCGTTATCTTTACGTTCAATCCAGCCTTTTTTCGTTAATTCTTTGATTGGAAAGTTTTTAAGCCAATCTGTATCTTTTTCTAAATCCTCCATGTGCTTAGCTCGAGCAATGGCTTCTCGATAGTTTGTCTCCAAATTTATCCAAAATTTAGCAGGGATACCCAAAACACGTTCAAATTGTAATGCAGTATCAGGAGTAATTGCTATATCCCCTTTTATAATTCCGTTTATTGTTTTTAAAGGTCTCCCTGTTCTTCTAGCCAACTCTGCCTGGGATAGATTCATCTCCTCTATGGTTTCCAACAATGTTTCCCCAGGAGGGATTAAGTAAAGGGGTTCAAACTTATACACTTCATTTTTACTAATCATGGTAATCAACCACCTCAATAATTAAAATGGCAGTAATCTTTTTCAAATCAAAACTTCCGTCTGGAGCCAAAGGGGAAGAATCGCTTTGTGGGTCAAAATATGGTTCAAATACCAATCGATATGGGTGCTTTAAGTCAACAGCAAATTGATTATCACGCTTCCCCTTCAGCTTATGTAGTCTTGCCCCAGGCACCAACCTTATATGTTCAAGACATTCAGCAGCATATAATTCTTTAAGTCTCTGCTGAATTTTTTTAGTCATATTACCGTATCGTCGATTCATCTCTCGTGGATTGGAAAACACTTCGATCAACTTTTTGTCCTTAAAATAAATCTTCATATGTATTGATTCCCATCTATGACAAAATTATTCACCTTAAAGGTTAATGTTTTTGATTAAATTATACGCTATTTCACTGTACAGGAAAAGGGTGATTTTGTCCTAAAGAACACGAAAAGTCACTAATTAAGCAAGGACATCATATAGGCAGCAGACAGCAAGCAAAACAAAAAAGCCCCCACCCCGGATGGAGTGAGGGCTTTATTTATACGATAATGGCTTGATAACCTTTTTTCTTAAGCTCTTCAACCAGTTTTTCTGCATTTTTTCGGTCACTGAACGCTCCAACCTGGACACGGTAGAGCTTTCCATTCGTTTGCGTTGTTTGCTGCGTCTTTTTCTTCAGGTCCAAAGCCTTTTCCAAACCAACAACATGTCCCCAGGCCAGCTTCTCCAGGAATTCCTTGTCTTTGAGTTTAGTCGCGTCCTGAGCATTATCGATGAAGAGATTTTCCGTCAACAAGGCCGGCATTTTCGTCTCCCGCAACACGGCAAAATTGGCCGTTTTCTTACCCCGGTCTCTTACGTCCACCATCCGAATCACTTCCGCATGGATGACATCGTGGTAAGCCACAGTCCGACTGGCCGCCGCCGGATGACGATACGACTCCCACCCGGTACCACCACCGGCATTGATATGGATTGAGAGGAAGAAGTCGGCACCCCAATTGTTAGCCAACTTAGCACGCTCCGAAAGATCCAAATAGGTATCGGATTCCCTGGTGAGCCGCACCTGCACACCGGTGTATTCGGTCTCCAGAATGCGCCGAATGCGCCGGGCGATGTCCAACGTCAAATCCTTCTCCTTAAGCCCATTGGCCACAGCCCCCGGGTCGTGGCCGCCGTGGCCGGGGTCGAGCATGATTTTCATTTGGTATCCTCTCCCTCTTTTTTCATCTGCTCAAAATGGCGACGCAAGAATGACGGAATCGGCACGCCTAACCTCTCCATGTTCTCGATGATGCTGATGCCCTCGACGGCAATCAAAAAGAGGATCATGGCATTCCTCAGAAATTGTGAGTCTGCTGTGCCAGCCACAATGTCAAGTTGATGAGCAATTATCACCAAGCCAATCATTGCTCCTTTTTTAACAAGCCCCCGGAACGCACGCTTTGAGCTGGCCCCAGTCTCCTTTGTTCCGACGAATAACCCCGTCACAAAATCCACTGCCATGAAAATGGTCAAGGCGATGATCAAGTGGTCAATTCCCCCCAAAAGAAAGGCGACGCTTGCGGCGCCGCCTCCGACAAAGAATGTATAAAAGCTGTCCGTTTTCTGCATCGTTCCCTCTCCTCCCCAAATAAAAAACACCCTCCCGGGTGCTTGTTACACATTTTGATCCTATCGTGTAGGAGTAATTAAAATGTTAGTTGACTTTTTAAGTTCGTAACCTTTTTTTATCAGTATTGATTTATCTCTAAATGTTGTAGGTATTTTATAAATTTTCACTGTGTATGGTATTTCTTTCCTAAGTGCTTCAAAATCCCATTTGTCAGGGTTATATTCCAAAACCAAGTTCGGTTTGTGCCGAATTAATAAATCTCGCATACCCTTGATAACTTGTAATTCATACCCCTCAACATCGATTTTGACAAGACTGATTTTCCCTTCTACTTCTTTCAAATCCTCGTCTAACTTGACCACATCGACGTATTTATCGGACGTTGGATCGTATGAACCGAGCCCGATGTTGAAATCTTTCTCATGCTCGTTAAATGGTATTTTTCCATTTTGATCGCCTACAGCAACTTTTCTTATAAATACGTTGCTGATGTAGTTTGTCTCTAGATTTTCTTTGATCCTCGCACACATCGAAGCCCGTGGTTCGTATGCGTAAACTCTCCCTTTTTCACCAACACACCGAGATAAAACTAAGCTGTGTATGCCGATGTTCGCTCCAACATCCACCGCAATCGTTCCTTTTTCTGCTTGTTCTTTGTAAATTTGAAAGATTGTTAAATTATCGTCAAACCCCATAATAAAAACTCTACTCGAATTGGCATCAGTAGACGTTGACTTAATCACCAAATCGTCAAAACCGATTTTGCTGAGCCCAAGATCAGTATCCACGCCTTTGCCAAACAATTTTAATTGAGCTCGAAATACGGTCAACATAAATGCTTCTGACCATTTGACATTGTTTGACTCTGTCAATCCATACCATTTCCGCGCATGGTCTTTAATGATTTGATGTGCCTCGCAATCCGGCTCTGCATATGCTTTTAAGACATAATTTTCGATTTTCTTCTTTTGAAATGCTTCGAGAATCAAGCGATAAAATAATAATTTCTGATCGCGGATAAGGGATGAAATACTCACTATCACCAACCGCCTTTTGTATTTTTTCAAAATTATATCATCGTTTAAGGCGTAGCAATAGTGGCTGTTTTAATTTCTCCGCTTGCTCCTTTCGCCTTAATTTTTAAAGAGGTTCCATCCCAATACAAAACACATTGCTCATTTCCGATTGTCACGGACTGCGGCTCCTTTTGTTTGAAAAATAGTAACGGCTGGACTTGGTTATCATTAAAATTGCAGTTAAGCGAATCAAAATCCGAACCTTGAAATTCTACGATTTTGCTAGCGTCGAACCCAAGCCCACCGATGTCATAACTGTTATTCCCAATGCTGACTGCGCGTTTCGGAGAATTATCGTATTGATACCACCCGAATGCAAAGGAGTTTGTTCTAAAGTTGTTGCCATCAATCGTTACACCTTGGCAAGCCATGAAGATAATACCATGTGTCGCACCATGATTAAATTGATTGCCTTTTATTGATATTCCTGAAGCTGATAACCCACTTCCTGTTCCTAATTTTAAATGATAAGCGTTTGTGTTTCCATCATCTTCAAAATAGTTCCCGCTAAGGTTTGCTCCGAAGCAATTGAACATATCAATTTCTGTCTTATTTTCAAAGGTGTTCCCAATCAAACTGAGGCCACTGCTATTAATCCACTGTAACGCTTTGACTGTACAAATCATCGAACAATTTAATAGTGTCACTGAATTTGAAGCTGACTGTAAATCGAATCCAAGAGCACATCCCATGATTCGGCAAGTGTCATACAACAAAAAATACGAGTCGTTTGTTCTTACCGCTGTGTTTAAACTATCAAACCACACATTTTTAACTGATACATTGGTACTTTGGTTTGCTACATACAGACCAACGCAACCTGTCATTCCATATCCATCAATTTTTAGATTTTCAATCGAGCATTCTCGCGCATTTGACAATGTCACTAACGTAACGTCATTCGTGCTCGGGACCAAAACTGTATTCTGCTCGTCCATTCCAATCAGCCGATTGCCTGTTTTCAAACGTATCCCTGAGACTTTATATACCCCAGGCGGCAAAATTACGGTTCCAAAGTTATCAAGTGCGCTTTGGATCACAGCGGTATCGTCAACAACCCCATCCCCAACTGCACCGAGAGATTTTACGTTGACTCCACGCTGCTCTAGTTCCTCTTTCAACCCTGTTATATTTTCAATTTTATGTGCTTTCGCATCATCATTCAAATGCGCAACAAGATCAGACGTGTTTTGATCCGCTTTTTGGTTTGCCTGCTGCGCAGTTTGAGTGGCGGATTGTGCGGTAGCCAAGGCCGTGTCAGCCGTTGTCTTAGCATCTTGAATTCGGACGTCAAGTTCTTCCAAATCCCGTTTCAGGGCATAAACCAGTGAATCGTCAATTACTGCACTCACGTTCGGCGCGTTCCCGGTCAGCGTCCGGATATCAATATATTTCTCGATGACATCAGGACCGCCGCCTGGAGGAATATACTCCGCGTTCGCGCCAGCATTGCCGTAGCAATACAAGATTTCCCCGATGTCCGGATCTTGCGCAAACACCCCTATCTCACGGAAATAAAAACCTTCCGTGACATCGGAATTTGAAAGCATCGTCCCGATTACAGCAACCCCACCTGGACGAACTTCAATCTTTCGAATATCAATCGTCTTCTTTGGACTGATCAGATTCGTCAATGTTGGGATAGACTGACCACCCAAATTCCCATCGCCTATTTTGATTTTTGTATAAACGAGCTGCGCGCCGGCCTGTGCCTTCGCTTGCAAAGCTCTCCCTTGGTTTGTCAGTATCAAACCACCGAATGCACCCATATCACACCACCTGCTCCACTGTCATGTATTCGCCCATGTGCAGGACGTTGGCAAAGTACAAAGGCATGTCGTCAACGCTTTTTATTTCGATTGATTCAAGCCATGCACTGGCCCGCTTGACGGAATTGACCGCCGCAATGAACTCCTGCGCCCGCTCGTTGGTGGCCGACGGGTCCGTGATGATGACCTTAAAATAGCCTGGGTTCCCGCCGTATTCCCACCATTCCACCACGTCCCCGCTGAAAAAGGTGACCCGAACCAATTCCTCCACCGCCGAGGGGGTGCCTTTGCGCTTGTGCCAGGCGATGGCATTCTTGACAAGCTCCCGTTTTTGTTCAATCGGGAGCGTAATCTCGTAAAAATCCACATGCCATTGCCATGCCAAGAGGTCCAGCACAGGGCCGGAGAGTTCGTCGATGCGGGATATCAGCACGCAGTTGGCGATGGCAAGGGCAATCTCCTGCAATTCGGGAGTAATAGCTTTGGCCAAAGCCACCACGTCAGGGTCTTGCTGGAGGGAATCAGGGAGAAGAGCTTCCAGCCGAATATTGAAAAGATCAACCATCCTCCAACCCCCCGAACTCTACATTCACATCTTGCTCAATCGCCACTTCGTACTTTTCAATAGGCTGATTGATAGGCTCGGTAACCACAACCCGCTTCGCTCCTGCATTCTTCACTCGCGCGATAAGTTCCGAAGGGTCAATCGCCCGCCCCAGGCGCGACTTCTGCCAGATGATGTATTCCTGAATCGCTTGGTTCACTCTTTCTTGGATCTCAATCGCTACGCTTGCGTCTTCCGTACTGATCCAGTAGGTGAGGTCAATATCATAATTGACAACTTCCGGCGCCAAAACTTGCACCTGGTCAGTCAAGGGGCGCCTTCTACGGTCGTTACACATCTCATAAACCGCGTCCAGGATCTCCTGCCCCGGGAGTTCCCCTCCTTGCAGTAGGGGCCGGATTTCCACCATCATCGGAGCCGGGCTGTGAACAGATACGTCTACAATGCTCGGATGTGCCGTCATGGCCCAATAGCGATACGCTTCCGTTGGGCCGGCCACGGAAAAGGATTCGGGCGACAGGCGGATGCGCTCGGCATACGAGTCGTCGTCCTCGACATCCGTCCCACCCTGGCTTTCCGTGATGTTCTCAACGTATTGCACCCATTGGATTGGGTCCACCAGTTGGTTGATCTGCCCCGGGAGGTATCCATTACCGACAGTCCCCGGCTGGGTGCATTCTGCAGGAACGTCGATATACGACACCCCACCAGGCACAACTACGTTCTGAGTCGTAGCAAAAAAGACCCCATCGCCAGCGGTCGCCCGAGTACCGGCTGGGATGATGAGCTGCGACGGTGCAGATAGCGTAAATCTCAGCGTTGTGACCGCAGGAGAAGCAGGAAGTCTGGGTGTTTCGTATGACGCCCCAATCGCATCGAGTGCGTCCCCGATGGCAAAGGCCAGGAGGTTCTGTTTGGCCGCAAAGTCGATGTTGACCCGCAGCTGCACCAAGGCAGAAACAATCACTTGAACAAATTTCCTGAGAGGATCGGCAGGCGACAACCGCCGTCCGGTGTTCTGCTCAAATCGCTGCAGGATTTCCGACTCAATTAGCAACGGCGACTTTTCCGCGAAATTGATATCCGGTAGATTAAACCTCGCCATCTTGCACCCTCACCCTTACCCTCACCACTGGCCTTAATCTGCCGTTCAAACCGTTCCCCTCAAAGGAGACGCTCACCACCTGCGCCCGGGGCTCGTACCGCTGAATCGCCTCGATGATACGAGCCCCCATCCTCGCCTGGGCAATTTGGATTGGGGCGTCCAGTTCTGGTTCCCAGCCGAAATCCCGGTCCATAGGACACGAAAATATAGGAGTGGCCAAAATAAAGGCGACGTTCTGTAGAACTTCTGCCACTCCAGTCGCCCCGAAGTCGATCCGTTTCAGTTCATCGGTCACCACGTATTCACCCATGGCGCCTCACCTCGCATATTCCTCCATAGTCACATCTGCCACCCCAAGGATCACCCTCCCCCGGCCATCGAACCGGAGCCAATTCTGGCGCACGGAGGTTATCTTCCATCGATACACACCGAGCGCGAACCCCCCTATGATGAGAGGCTCCGCTCGCCCCTCCCGGCACATGATCAGAAGTTTGTCCATCTCCGCCTTTGGATTGACGCCCCAGGCAGCGTCAAACCGCATCGAAAAGCTGATGGTGTCCAGTTCCGGCCCAATGAATTCCGACGTGGGCTTGCGCAGAATGATGTTGTGATTTTCCCATCGTGCCGAAGCCGAACGGGAAAAGTCATGGATCGTGCGGATTCTCTCGGACGAGACCTCGAAAATCACTTCGCCGAAACTCCCGATGAGCCCCACAGCTACCCCCTCCTTACTATTCGGGCGGGCCGGTGGTGCCGCTCCCGCCCATGACGCCGCCGTGCACATGCGTTTTCAAGCTGATGTCTCCGGCCACGACGTCACCCGAGACGTTCAGATCGCCAGATACTCGCACGTCCCCGGTCACATTCACGTTCCCAGTGGCCACGATATTCACCGGGCCCTTTGCGTCGATGATGAGGGTATGGGTTCCAGCGTCATACTCGATTCTAGTTCCGTCGACGAAAGAGATGTGCCGCTTGTCTCCGTTCGAAACAGGTGGAGGGTTGGCCTCCGAGTAGAGGCTTCCCAGCACAAATCCCCGAGAGTTTCCCGAGGGTAGATAGAGGCACACCACCAGCTCCCCTGGTGACGGGAGCCAGTAATCCTTAGCTGCCAAAGCCCCCCGAACCAAAACGGGCAAATCATGTGAGACGGCCTCGTCCTTGTCCTCAAACGCCACCCGCGCCATGCACCTGTCCGGGTCTACCGATGAAACCCGGCCCACACGCACCAAGTTCTTCAGAATCGGGTCCATCAGTACCCCTCCAGACATTTGCGCAGCGAAAGACCCGTCGTGTAGCCGTTCTGCTGCGCATGAGTCGCCTGCGTGATGATGTACTTGCCGTCCCAGGAACCAAACCCGGCCAGCTGCACGGTCTGCCCCGCAAGATACCGGATGTTCCCCGTCAGAGACAACGAAAACGTGACACCTTCCCTGTTGCGTTCGCGGAGCCTCTTCTTGGCAAGCCGTTCCGCTTGCTTGATGCTTTCCACTTGCTCATTCACCACCAGAATCCGCCCAGTCTTCGGCGGGTTTGGCGGGGTAAACGTATGACGGATGGTGCGGTCTTTCTTCTCGTCGTGATAGACCACCCGGCAGGCCCGATAAACGCCGGTGAGAGTCCTTCTGCCGCTGTACTGTATGACGTTTTCATCACCGCGAGAGATCGTTCCGATAACGGGCCGTTGTTCATACTTCTGCTCATCAAAGATTACGATTCTCGCGTCGGATATTTTCAGACACAACCCGGCGTCGTTGCACATCCGGGAAAGAAATTCAAGATCCGTCTCTTCCGTTTGGTCCACCCGGTCATATTCCGGGTCATCATCCGTGTCGTAAAAAAGGGACAGCCTGTTAGCCCTGGCGACGTCCTTGGCCACCACGGATAGCCTCGTCTTCTCCCAAGCCCGGTTTTTCCGCTGCCCCTTGAGAGCGGAAGAACTTGGGACCGACAGCGCCTTGATTTGCACAGTGGAAGGGGGGCCGGAGAACTCAATCTCGTCGATTTCAAATTGCCCGAGGTCCAGGGAGTCGGATTTTCCCTCCTTCTCCCAGTTCTGCCGGATGATCCTCGCGCGAATTACCGCCCCCTCTTCCGGCATCCACCGTCCCATCCAACGTCGGCCTTTGTCTTCCAGGGTGATCTGCAAGTCGTCGGCCTGCCCGCTCAAATTGTCGGTGAAAGTCCAACCGACCAAATACTGCTGCAAGTCCTGCGTGATGTCTTTGTTCTCGTAAATCAGTTGGAGCCGCGCTCGTCTGGTATTCACGACGATTCCGCCCTCCTCCATGGAGGAAGCGTGTCGGGCGTCTCTTCAGTCTCCACGTCAGGAATAACCAACTTGACGTTGGCCGGGAAAACCACGATTTGCCGGTAATCGGGGTTGGCTTCCATCAGGACGTCCATGTAGTATTCGCTACCGAGCGTCTTCTTTGCAATGCTGTCCCACATATCCCCCTGGACGGTCACATATTCCCTAGCCATCGAATGCCAACCTCCTCCGTTGGTGTTCGAAGGCTTTAAACTTCTCCACAAAATCATCCTTCTGCCGCTTCAACTCGTCCATCACTTCTGGGCCGGCGCCGTTGATCACCGGAGCAAACGTGATGTTATACGTCACGTTTTCGCCACCACGCACTCCGAGCGCTTCACCCGCACGCTGCCAAAGGGATAGAGCTCTTTGGGACCTGTCCAGTGGGATGATGGCCTCCGGCCCTTCCTCGCCCACCATGCCGACGTGCGGCCTGGTCACGATACCCCCTCTGGCATATGCCGGCATTATCATGTTTGCCCGGCTCAGTCGTTGGGTCAATTCCCCGCTTGGCTGCGCTCGACTCAGGCCCCTGAACTTTTCAACCAGCCAGGCGATTTTCCGTCCCAATGATTCCGCGAGGGCGGCAGCTCCCGGGAAGACGCTCTTGAAAGCATCCCACAAGCCGTTAACCGCTTTTCTCACGCTTTCAATGTTCTGATACAAGTAGACACCAACCGCAATAAGTCCACCGATGGCCGTAATCACCATCCCGATGGGATTCATGCGCATGGCCAAATTCAGGGCCCGTTGTGCGACCGTAAGGGACTTGGTGACGGCAGTCTGCATTACAGTTTTGTTCGTCGCGATGGTTTGCTGCGCCGTTAATCTCAAATAGGCTTTTTTGAGCCCCTCCACCGCAAGCGCTCCTTGATTCCAGACGAACTTCAGGGCTAGCCAGGCGATTCTGGCAGCAATTAACCCCCCTATGCCGGTTAAGATAGCGTTTGTAACCCCTGGATATTTCTGGGCAAATTCGGCAGCTCCTTGTGCGGCGACGGCAATCCCTTGAGCCGCAGCGTTCAATCTAGGTAGAAAGATGTCCCCAAAAGCAACGGCAGCTTCCGTCGCCGAATTTCTTAAGAGCTGCATTTGCGCAGCCGTAGACTGCAGCTTGGCCTGAAACTCCCGGTCCATGGAACCTTTTCTTTGCTCGTCATTGAGCAGGCCGAGCTGTCGTCTATATTCGTCGATAGCCCCCGCCAAAGCGGCGATGTCGTCCCCATACTCCTTGCCAAACAGCGACGTGGTGACCTCGGTTTGACGAGCCTTGTCCAGACTGTTGATTGCATCCAAAATCTTGAGGATCGTGCCCTGGGCATCGGTTACCATGCCCTTGTTGACTTCTTCGGCAGTCATCCCGAGCGCCTTCAGGCCCTCTTGGAATCTCTCCGGCTGCATCTGGGCAATCGTCAGTTCACGGATGAGGGCATTGGACGCCGTAGCGGCCACTTCCGCCGATTTACCCAGGGTGAGGAAGGTGGAGGCCAATGCCGCCGTCTGGTGAGCGCTCAGGCCCACTTGCTTGGCCGTACCTCCAACCCGCTGCAACACTTCAATGATGTCGGCCCCTTTGGCAATGGCGTTGTCGTCCAGGTAGTTAATCGTGTCGGCCAGGTCTCCGATCTCCGGAATGGGGATGCCCATGACCTTGGCCACTTTTCCCATCTGCTCACCAATCACGTCAGGGGCCATTTCAAAGGCAGTCGCCATTTTCGCCACTTCCCGGGCGTAATCAATGAGCTGCTCCTTTGGGATGTCCATGCGGGCGCCGGCCTCGACCATAGCGGCGATCTCATTCGTCGCCATGGGGATCTCCCGGCCAAGCAGCTGGATTTGCTTCCGCATGTCGTAATAGACGGAGGTCAGGTTCCCGTTTTCATCCCGGGCCCCTTGGACTTGTTTGGCGACCCCGAGCATTGCGGTTTCAAAATCCATGGCCGCCTTCGCCGCATAGACAAAAGGGGCGGCTAACGCCGCCGTGTCTACGATCTGCCCCCGGATTTGTGCACTGCGGGAATGGAGTTCGTTCAGCCTTTGCTGGGATTGGGAGAGCCTCTCCTGGATGCGCTGCGTCTTCTCGAGTTGCTGTGTCAGGCGCTGATGGGCCGCCTTGTATGCGTCGGCGGCAATAACCCCTTTTTTGTGCTGCGCCTCGAGTTCCCGCAGTCCCGTTTTAAGCTGCTTGGTCTGCTGCCCAAGCGTTGATAATTGAGTCGATGCGGAAGCAAAGGCCCCTCGGAACGAGCTGGCCAGCCGGCCTGCGATCTGAAAGCTGATTTCGTATACCTTTCTTGCCACCTATTTCCCCCCTTTCTCTTTCCGCAGTTCTTCTAAAGCCAAAAACCACTCGTCCCATTCGATTAGGGGCATCTGCATCCAGTACTCCACCGATGAATAAGTCGCTTGGGACAGAGCCAGGGCAACTACTCGGATTTTGCGGAATCCACTTCTGTCAATACCCATCCGAACAAAAAATTTGAAACCTCGGTTGTCACCCGCATAAAATCAGGCCCCGACAAGCGCAGAATGTCATCCACAAGAAGACCTGACGCTTTCGAGGCCACACAAGCATGGATCATGGCGGAGTTAGCATTGATGCTGTGAGGTATCCCGGGTTCCTTCGCCCTGGCCTCCAGTTCCGCTTTGATCAAGTCCTCTCCCGTGATCTTGTCGAGATCCAAAACAATGGTGTCGATGACCTTATCGTCTTTCTTAATCGGCGAAGCCAAACGTATTGTCTTCTTCATGACTTCCACCCCTAGATTCCCAACGCCCGGCGGACATCGCTAAGGTAGTCCACGCCGTCGATAACGCATTTGTAGTTGAGCTTGTCGATTTCGGTGACGGTCTGCCCGTCAACATCAATCTTGATGTAAAGGACCTCCAGCTCTGTGGTACCGTCCGAATTCGCCCCCGTTTCCAGGCTCCCCAACTCAATGGTTTTCGGAATGCCCTGGACCACAATCCTGACCGACCGAATTCGGTATTGCCCCTGGGCCGCATCGTACTCCTGATAAGCCCCCCTGAGTTCCAGCCGTTGGGACCGCTGCCGAAGCAGGCGCAGGAGATCCCGCGTCACCGTGCGCCATGTGAGGCTCACCGTCATGCTGCCGAAATGGCCCAGTGTGGGGGACTCATACTCCCCCGCAATTCCGGCGCCGGACACCGTTTCCGTCATGGCCTCGAAAGACGGAAGAGTGACATCGGCCACTCCCTTTAGGTCGGTGCTGCCGTCCAGGTACGCACGAAAAGCCGTCAGCCGTTCAGGGACCGTATTTACTGCCACTCTGATCACCTCCACCTATTAAGCCGCGAACAATGCGCTGAGGTTGTTCACGTCGAATTCGAGCTTAAACTCCAGGGCCTCCGCTGGTACCGGTGGTGTCAATCGTACATGGAACCTGACCACACCGCTGAGCAAGTCGGTCTCCGGGTTGTCCGCCGCTCGAAACTCCACCTGCCCGCCCAGCAGGGCTCCTCTGGCGGTCAAACCGTTCAACCAGATGTTCAGGCTGTCCACCACCGTATCAATAAGCCGGCGATTGGTGGGATCATCCACGTTCTGCCAAAAAGTGAGGATGATAGTGTTCGACACCCAGTTGAACATTCTCCGCACCGGGATAAAGGTGTCCTTCACATCCGTGCTCGCCGGATAAGCACCGGTCCGATTGCCCCACAGCTTCCAACCGCCGATGAAATTCAGCGCCGTGACAACGCCTTCCCCATTCAGGTACGCCGCCTGATCGGGGCCAAGAGAGACTTCCTCCCCTCCTTCGATGACGGCGCCATTTGCTTGCAGGCTCTTGTTCGAGGGACTGACGAACGGAATGTCGTCGTTCTCGCTGTCGGTGCGGCAGGTCACGCCGGCAAACTGGGTGGAGAGATGATAGACCTCATCCCCAAGCTGTACCTTCGGCCAGCAGACCACCTGATAGGCGCTGGTGTAATTCTTGTCGTTTTTCCAACTCGGGACCTTTGTGTAGAGGTCGGCTTCGGAGTCATCCACGTCCGTGATGGCCATAGCTTTGAAGACGCCGTTGATGTTGGAGGCCTTGACGGTCATCACGGCGGCCACCGTCGGATTGTGACTCCAGCCGGGGGCCAGAATCTGCCCAGGGACCAGGCGGAACAAGGGGAAGACTTGGTTGACCAGTTCCAGGCCGGTCACCTTCCCGGTCGTACCGTCCACTCCCCCGATGATGTCGTTGGCCGTCACCGCCGACGGGTTCAAGTGGTCATAGTCCACGCTGAGAGTGGCTCCCGCCGGGATGTTGCCGGAAGGCAGCCTGGTGATCACGGCCCGCTCCTCGTCATCAAAAGCGAGGGTGTAATCGACATCCCGTTGATAAGTGGTCTGCCCATCGCTGGATTTTACGACTACGGTGGACAGCAAAACCCCTTTCTGTTGCAGGGTTGCCTGGCCTCCGGAATCCAACGTGACCGATTCCGCCGTCACGCTGGTTTTGTGCTTGGACGGATCGAGCACATTAATAAACACCACCGGAGCAACCGCGAACAACTGAAAGTGGGATTTCATAAACTCGCACAGAGTGAAGCTCTTCCAGTCCCGGGAAAAGCCCAGCATACGGACAGCCTCTTCGAAGGGAAAGACCAACGCCGGCTTACTCACGTACCCCTGATTTTCCGCCAGATGGATAGGAGCCGGACCGACCACG
>ERZ795042.840-NODE-840-length-22066-cov-63.447822_pt1 | contig 22066 bp, 15 predicted proteins | sample MGYA00375126_ERZ795042 | MGnify/ENA primary metagenome ERZ795042 (study PRJEB30171, sample SAMN05518105) | compost metagenome | isolation source: Feedstock adapted compost from Newby Island compost facility, Milpitas, CA | place: USA:Newby Island compost facility...
CGCGGCACCGTCGGCATCGGGCACACCCGCTGGGCGACCCACGGCAAGCCGTCGGTGGCGAATTCGCATCCGCATACGGATCATACCTTCAAAGTGTCCGTCGTGCACAACGGCATCATCGAAAATTACCTGGAACTGAAAGAGGAGCTGATGCTGAAAGGGCATCGCTTCCAATCGGAAACCGACACCGAGGTCATTTCCCACCTGATCGCCGCTGAGTACGACGGCGACATCGTGCGGGCGGTGCGCAAGGCGGTCCGCAAGATGCGCGGGGCGTTCGCCATCGCGGTGCTGACGGAGTACGAACCGGACCGGCTGGTCGCCGTGCGCCTCGCCAGCCCGCTGATCATCGGCGTCGGCGAAGGAGAGATGTTCGTCGCCTCGGACATCCCCGCCATTCTGGAGTACACGCGGGACGTGTACATCCTGAACGACGGGGAGATGGCCGCCATCACCCGCGACGGCGTGGAACTGATGACCATCGAGGGCAACCCGATCGCCAAGGAAAAATTCCATGTCGACTGGGACCTCATGACGGCGGAAAAGGCCGGCTTCGAGCATTTCATGCTGAAGGAGATTCACGAGCAGCCCCGGGCGTACCGCGACACCATGCGGGGACGCATCGCCGCGGACGGCCGCGACGTGGTATTTCCGGATCTGGGTCTTACGCCGGAGCGGCTGCGCGAGATCCGGCGGGTGCACATCGTCGCCTGCGGCACCGCGCTCCACGCCGGCATGGTCGGCAAGCATGTGATCGAACGGCTGACCCGCATCCCGACCGAGACCGACTACGCGTCCGAATACCGCTACCGGTCGCCGATCATCACGCCGGACACCCTGGTGATCGTTGTCAGCCAGTCCGGCGAAACGGCGGACACCCTGGCCGCCCTGCGGGAGGCAAAACGGTGCGGCGCCCGCGTACTGGCCATCACCAACGTCATCGGCAGCTCGGTGGCGCGGGAGGCGGACGACGTCATCATCACGCAGGCCGGCCCCGAAATCGCGGTGGCGTCCACCAAGGCGTACACGACGCAGCTCATCGCGTTCTACCTGCTCGGCCTGTACTGGGCGAAGGCCCTGGGCACGCTGCCGGATGAGGAGATCGCCCGCACGCTGGCGGCGATGCAGGCACTGCCGGAGCAGGCGGAGCGCATCCTGGCGCAAGGCGATGACATCAAGGCGCTCGCCGAGTCGATCGCCCGCCATCAGAGCCTGTTCTTCATCGGCCGCGGCCTGGACTTCGCGGTGGCGCTGGAAGGATCGCTCAAGCTCAAGGAAATTTCCTACATCCACTCGGAAGCCTACGCCGCCGGCGAGCTGAAGCACGGCACGCTGGCCCTGATCGAGGAAGGCGTGCCGGTCATCGCGCTGATGACGCAAGAAGAGCTGTACGAAAAAACGCTGAGCAACGTCAAGGAAGCGAAGGCGCGGGGCGCCCGCGTGATCGGCATCGTAAGCGAGGGGCTCGACGCGGAAGCGGCCAAATCGGTGGACCGGATGTTCGTGGTGCCGCGCACGCTGCCGCTGCTGGCGCCAGCGCTGTCGGTGGTGCCGCTGCAGCTCATCGCCTATTACGCCGCCGTGACCCTCGGCCACGACGTCGACAAGCCGCGCAACCTGGCCAAAAGCGTGACGGTGGAATGAGGCCGGCCGCGGGAGTCACTGCTGTTGTTCGGAGAAAATAAAGTTTTAGACTAGAAAATAAAGTATTAGACTGAAAAATAAAGTTTTAGACTGGAAAATAAAGTTTTAGACTGATGGGTGTTCAGCACAACTCCATGTGCTAGGCATCTTCGATATCTGAACCCCGTAATTATGCCAATCGTAATTACGGGGTTTTTTCTTATTTGGTCAGAGGTGAGATCGTGGGGCTTGGAGATAAATTCAAACTGATTCGTCAGACAAACGGATTGAATCAAAAAACCTTTGCCGAACGAATCGGAATTTCTCAGGGGACGTTGAGTGATATCGAACGCGGAATTTGTCAACCGTCATGCGATACGTTAAAAGCTCTTCACGTTGTTTTCAAATGTGATTTGAACTGGCTTCTCGAAGATGATTCGGAGATGAATCCCTCGAGCGAAACCTTCGCAACCCAGATCAGCCCCATGGAAGCGAAACTCTTGAACATCCTGCGCTCAATACATCCAGAGGATCAGGCAGAACTAATTGAGATCGCAGAAATCAAACATAGAAAAAAACGAATATCCGAAAACCGATAATAACCATCTTTTTTGAAATAATAAATCGGAAATCGGAAATACTGGGAGTAATTCCACTATTGCGGGTGTGATCATGACGAATTTGGATGAAAGCATGGTGGCGTTCGTTACTCCTCTTGGAATTCGATTTGAAGATGCCTATTATGCATGTCACGAGGCTCTTCAAGGACAATGGTACCGGATCGCCGAAGTTGTTGGCGATTGGCCCGTAAGAGTCAAAGCGGGAGCCGAAAAAGAACGGCAAATATACATATTCGTCGAGGAAAAATACATCCCTTGTTTTCGTCTGTACCGGTCGGTAGTAAGCGAAGAATTCAGACAAGCCTATTTCACCAGGATTCAGGCGCTAAAAGAGATGAAACGGCAGCAAGATCGAAAGTCAGTTCTTTCATCGATTTACGACTTAGATCGCGAGGGAAATTGAGGGAACTCGAGTGGCAAAACGAAATCGAAACACTACCGCAAACATTGTGCAGAAACGAATCAAAGAAGGTCGAGGACAAGGCAAAGGTAAAAACTATTTACCGTGGCTATTGATTCAAGACGTTCCTTCGGAAGGTAGAGCCACCCGTATGAAGGGCTGGACGACCCGTCGCGTTCATCATTTCATGTCCGATTTGGAGCGTGATTATTTCTATTTGCTCGATTATGCAGATGATGTTACCGATATTCGGGAGCAGTATCCGCTGCTTCCTATTGAAGAGACGATCGAGATTGCCGAACGTATGGGACTTCAGCATCCGACCGACCCCAAAACAGGGGAGCCTGTGGTGATGACCACCGATTTTTTGATTGACTGGGGCAACCGCGAAGTGGCCCGGACAGTTAAACCGTCAGAGGCGCTAGGATCCGAACGGACACTTGAGAAACTGGAGATTGAACGACGCTATTGGTCCAGGCGTCATGTCGACTGGGCGATTGTAACTGAAAAAGATATTCCATATACAATTACACGGAATATCGAATGGTTCCACAAAGATTATGAACATGATGACGTGTTCCGACTTGGGAGTTTCGTCTCTGAACAATTGCAAGTCATGTTATACCGGCGTTTGTCAGAAGGAGAGTCACTTGCCCGAGCGGCATTGGCATGCGACGAGCGGCTCGGATTGACGGCTGGGACCTCCCTGGCCTTTTTCAAGCATATGTTAGCCCGAAAGTATTGGATGGTCGACCTGAAGGTTAAAATCGACCCCGGCCGACCCGTGACCGGACTTCAATCACTTGTGAGCATGGAGCAGTTTCAAGCGGAAGGTGAATGAAAGGTGGAAAAAATAGCGGAAAATGCGGTTGTCGAGTGGATGGCTGACGATTCCGATCAGCGGTACGTGGAGCGTATATTATGGATCGATCCTTCTCATGACAGGTTGATCAGCATCGCTCTGCAAGATGATAAAGCTTTTCCGCAGATCAAAACGTACTCTGAGATTGCAACCGGATTAACGAACAAAAAATGCAGGCTTATCGAGTGGATCGATGAGAGTGTCCTGATTACACCGGATAAAGAACTTGGCCCGAAAAACATAGAGATTCGGGATAAAGCCTGGGAGGCCATCAAAAAAATCGTGACGCAGGAGCCCGACTGTTACGATCCGCGTCTTCGCGGTGCGCTTGTTGCCGAGTCTCAGGAGCGAACAGGGCTTCACAAGAGCACCATATACCGCTATTTAAGACGATATTGGCAAGGCGGAAAAGTGAAAAACGCCCTTCTCCCCTATTACCGGAACTGCGGTGGAGGCGGAGGGGAACGAAAAGCGACCGAGCGCAAACGGGGGCGTCCCAGAAAATTTGTAGAAAACCAGGTTGGAGTCAATATCAATGAAGACATGCGACAACTGTTCCGATCAGGCATTCGTTTGTTCTACAACACGAATGAAAAAGCTCCCCTCAAACGAGCCTACCACCTGACCATCGAAAAGTTTTTCACCGCAGGGTATAGGGTGGAAGGGAATAAGAAGATCCCGATTTTGCTTCCCGGAGAACAATTGCCGACGTTTGGACAGTTCAAGTATTGGTTCAAGAAAGAACGAGACCTACAGGACAGCTTGATCAAACGGTATGGGAAAAACAAATATCAACTCCAGTATCGTCCTGTATTGGGCAGTTCAACTTCCGAGGCCTTTGGGCCTGGATCGCGGTTTCAAATTGACGCAACTATAGCGGACGTTTTCTTGGTTAGCGAATACCGCCGAGAATGGATTATTGGCAGGCCGGTTGTATATGTCGTTATCGATGTTTTTAGCCGTTATATTACAGGTCTCTATATCGGTTTGGAGGGACCGAGTTGGATTGGGGCTATGATGGCACTCGCCAACACGACCGCGGATAAAGTGAAATTTTGCGCCGAATACGGAATCGATATCGAACCGGATGAGTGGGTCTGCAGCCACTTGCCGCAGAAATTGACCGCTGACCGAGGAGAATTGGAAGGACATCATCCTTATCATTTAATCAACACACTAGGGGTAGACGTAGAGAATGCCGCTCCCTATCGGGCAGATTGGAAAGGGATCGTGGAACAACAGTTCCGGCTTTTCAACTTGCGAACCATCCACTTTATTCCTGGAGCGGTGAAAGAACGAATTCGCGAACGCGGTCAGCGGAATTACCGGTTGGACGCCCGATTGACGCTTCGGGAGTTTACGAAGATCATGATCCTCTCTGTACTCTACCATAACAACCATCACCATATGCGATGGTATAACCGAAACGAGTTCATGATCGCAGAGGATGTTCCTCCCGTACCGAGAGAATTGTGGAATTGGGGGATCCAGAACCGTACCGGCCGGTTGAAACAAGTCCCCGAAGATATCGTGAAATTAAATCTGCTCTGTCAAGGGGAAGCGATCGTAACGGGCTCAGGCATTCAATTTAAGGGTATGTACTACAGCTGCGAGTCAGCCTTGAGGGAGCAGTGGTTTATTCAAGCGCGGGCCGGCCGAAGTTGGCGAGTTAAGGTCGCTTACGACCCCCGGACAACAAACGAAATCTATTTGTGGCTGGATGATGGGCGAAGATTTGAGACGTGTACGTTGCTTGAACGAGAGGACCGTTATCGGAATAAACGGTTTGAGGAAGTCGAAGATTTGCTGGCTATCGAAAGACAACGGTACCGGGAACAAGAAACGAGCGAACTCCAGGCGCTTGTAGAACTACAAGCCTACACTCGGGAGATCGTAAAAGAAGCGGAAAAGTTGACGAACGAGGCCATCGAAAAGAGCGAAATCAAGGACCGTGAACGTGTAAAGGGAATCAAGACTCGTCGCCAACAAGAAAAGGAAGCGAATCGTGAGAAGGAAACGCTTCGTCTCGGGGAACAAGAACGAATTCGTAAAGGAGAACCGGCAATTGTAGTTACATTCACAACGGACAGGCCGGAGGAAACGAATGGTGCAGGAGATCACCAAGCCGACGATAAACTTTCCAGAATCATGACTTATTTGATGGAAGAGAGTGAAGACCATTGAACGAATCCGACTTTTCGTTGTTTCATATTGCCCGCGGCGCATTGGTTGAGGCCGATTACCAGGATCCGCTGCTGGATGATTATCGAGGAAACCCGCTGATTGAGGCACTGCCTCCCATCTGGGACGAAGGAACCGTTACTAGAAAGCTGGCATCCAGGCCTCTATTTAAAAGCTCGGAACGAGAATTACCAACACACCTTCGCATGCATTGCGTGCAGAGGATATCCCGTGATTTCTTTCAACCCCTAGCCAGACACTTGGAACTGGAGCAGTGTCTTTCAAGATTGATTCGGGAAGGTTATATAGGACGTCAACCGACGAGCCCCAATTATGCGTTTCGAGCGCGAAAGGACGCCTACGAGCTGTTGGTTCGAGGGATGACGGAAGGATACCCGGTAAATACACCGACTTCTTCCGGGTTTGCGTTGGTCGGGATATCCGGAATCGGAAAGTCAAGTACACTGTTGCGAATCTTGCAGATGTATCCGCAAGTGATCGTCCATCACCGATACAAAGGACAAGACTTACCATTGTATCAGATCGTTTGGTTGAAGCTGGATTGTCCGCATGACGGCTCTATTCGTGGATTATGCCTTAATTTTTTGATTGCTGTCGACAGCTTGGTGGGGACGAAGTATTACAAGAAGAACGCTACAAAATCGACGGACGAACTTTTGCCCATTATGGCACAGGCTGCAGCTGTTCATTGTCTTGGTGTTCTTGTAATCGACGAGATTCAGAATTTGCAAGAAGCCAAAGATGACAGAGCCGCGCATATGCTGAACTTTTTGGTTCAACTGGTCAACACGATCGGACTTCCGGTTATCGTTGTCGGAACGTACAAAGCGATGCCGGTCCTAAATGGAGAATTTCGAAACGCTCGGCGATCCAGCGGCCAGGGTGACGTCATTTGGCATCACATAAAGAGGGACAAGGAATGGGAATGGCTGCTTCGGGGATTGTGGAAATATCAGTGGACGGATGAAAAAGTGGAACTTACTGAAGAATTCGTTAAGGTCATGTACGACGAGTCGCAGGGTATTACCGACATTGCAATCAAGCTGTTTATGCTGACGCAATGGCATGCGCTCGATAAAAAGATTGCCCGCATCACTCCCGAATTGATTCGCTCGGTCGCCGCAGAAAGGCTGACTTTGATTCGTCCCGCACTCGAAGCTCTTCGCTCAGGCAATAAAGAACGTATTCAGAAGTACGGCGATATCTATTCCGGCGTATCGATAGACGATTATCTGAAACGGCTGGAAGAGGAAAAAAAGCAAGCCGAACGTATGGAAACGATCCGCCAAGAGTTGGGTTACGACGTGACGGAACAAACTAGCAACGAGCTGATCGCTTGGTTGGTCGACGCTGGTTTCGATCGGGAGGCGGCGACTGAAGCGGCTAAAGAGGTCGTGAAAACTCATTTGGAGCGATTGGATGAAGTCGATCTTCATCAGGAAGCGTTAAAAATTGTGTTAAACAAGCAACGGCATCGAACCACGCCAAAGCCTTCCTCCCAAAGGAAAAGAGTTCGTTCCGTTCCAACCGATGCGGACGATCTCCGGTTGATCGTTCAGCGAGGCAAGGAGATGAAATTATCGCCTTACGAATCGCTCAAAAAGGCCGGTTATATCAAAGATGCCATGGAGTTTATCGGGTGAGGTTACGTGAGTTTAACATTCTTCCCTACACCGTATCCGGACGAGTCATTGTATAGCGTGTGCGCCCGGTATCATAATCGAAGCGGAAACGTCAGTCCCAAATGGACGCTGGAAGAACTGTTCGGCGTATCGACAATCATACCAAGCCTTCACTTCCCCAGTAGTCTGGAAACGTTTTGTTCACGTATTCCGCCGCTTCAAATGGATGTGATGGGATGGATTCAAAACCACACATTAGCACCGATCTACCTCCCCGTTATGCCGGAATCGCGAGTTCGGACGCTCCTCCGATTGATGCGAACCGGGAAAGGGACGGGTATTCACGCACTGATCGGAGCCAGCGCCGGAGGCGCTGCAACCCACAAAGGGCTCATTTACTGCCCCGACTGTTTTCGGGAAGACGTCGATAAGTACGGCGAACCTTATTGGCATCGAATTCATCAGGCGTCCGGTGTATTCGTCTGTCCCTTACACGCGAAGCCCTTGTTACGGTTGCTGGATCCTCAAGCGGATCGGCATGGTTTTACGTTGTTGCCGTTAAGTAAAGAATGGATTAAGTCCGAATCGGTGTTACATGATGGATTGTCCCCCAAAACGATGGGATTTTTGTACAACTTGGCGGAGGATATGAATTTATTGTTAAACTGTAGTAATGTGCCCAATCTATACCGTAGCAAGCAGGTCATGATGTCAAAGCTGGTGGAACAAGGCTATGCCACTGTTTCCGGACGAATCCGACAGGACTTGCTTGGGGAGAAATTTGTCACGTTTTTTGGACCGGAGTTGCTGGAGTGTTTGGAAAGCCTTCCGAAATCCGAGCATTCTTGGTTGACATTTGCCACACGAAAAGAGCGGCGAGCGATCAACCCCATAAGACAACTGTTATTGATCCGTTTTCTCTACGGATCGTTACAAGAGTTTTTGAACCAGTACCCAAAAACCGACCACTCCTTATTCGGTAAAGGACCTTGGCCGTGTTTGAATAAAGCTTCGGAGCATTACGGGGAGCACGTTATCACATCCTGTCGCGTTACTCGTTGTTCGGATACAGGGAGGCCCGTAGGGACTTTCGCTTGTGATTGCGGCTTCGTGTATTCCCGCCGCGGACCGGACAGAACGGAGACGGACCGGATGCGTATCGGAAGAATCCGATCGTTCGGTGAGATTTGGCACAACAGGTTACAGCAGCTTGTCGCCGAAGGTCGCTCCTATCGAAGTATTGCAAAAATGTTGAACGTGGACACCAATACGGTTATTAAGTACGCAAACTCAAGGACGGAAACGAGGTCAAATTTCGAAATAGCTGTCGCTACATGCGTGCTGAAAAAAGGAAATGCGAATGAGTCACGGGGTCAATCGAACAGAAAAAAATATAACTGGGTTTTGCGTAATCCTCGCGTGAATTGGGAATTGCGCGATCTGGAATTGAGTATTCTTGTCGAGCAGGAATGCCAAAGACTCTTGAAGACGAATTCCGATAAACCGATACGCATCCGCTTGACAACCGTGGCCAAACGTATCGGAAAACTTAGTCTGCTTTTGCAACATCAGGATAAACTGCCGATCACAATGAGGAAATTTCAATTATTCGAAGAAAGCGTGGAGGAGTTTCAGATTCGCCGGGTACGTTGGGCTGTTCATCAACTATCCAAAGAGTTCCCTATTAAACGCTGGCAAATCGAAAAGTTGGCCGGTTTGAGGCCAGGATACTCGGAGACGGTGCGCCAGGAAATTGAAAAGTACATAACATCCTCCGATTATGGCGTTTTGAGAGGCAACGAGGTGAACTCCGATTGGCTACATTGAAGTTGCGGTCATGGCCTTTCGCTCCTCAGGAAACCGTCGAACTTTGCTGGTTCGGTTCCCCTTTTACTGATCCATCTGGCAGATGGCGACTGCAGGTCGCCTTTCGGAAGTCGGACGGAAACTTGGAAACCGTTTCGTACCCCTGGGGTACATTTCCCCTGTTTCGCCTGGGTCAGCGTTATGTGAATGGCGTTTTCGATCCGGCTTCTCCGTTACGTGGACATATCGAAACGGTGCGGATCAAAGACCTTCGTTCCGGAAGTTCGATAATCGGTTTCGATATTCCCGGAAGTCTCATGTACTTTCAAAAGAGGCCCGAACTGGGGAAGCAGCATGTCCTCAAATATGCGGTGAATGGTACTGACTATTACATACCTGTTATGGAATGGATCCGGTGCTTATTCGTCAAAAACAGAACGTTAGCCTACTATTTGCTGCATCCGCATGGGCTAGAGCTCTTGATCGACCGTGTATCGTATCGCGATGATTTACTTTACCTTGATTTGAATCGCAGAATTCCGGAGAAGTTAGCGCGGCCGGACGAGGTTTTGCATTTGGCATGGATCTTAACCTCACCCGAAGTTCGAAACGCTTGGAACTCTGTGTATAATCTCCTGTTCCGTACCGTTCTCGGGAAAGAAATTAGAAAGCCAATATCGTATTTCCGTGCTGGTATTCCTTTGCAGATCGAGTTGCCGGCAATCGGGCCATGCGACTTGACGGTCCGTTGCATTCGGAACAGGAATCAAGTATTGGTGCTTGAAGTGCTGGGAATATCGAACCTTCGAGTGCCGGTTGAGAAGGTAATCTATACGCATCCTTCTCTTAAGAAGCAACAGTCCGTGTTTGGGCCAAAACGTCTTTTAGTGTCGTCGAATCGAGCGAAGAACGAGCAATATGAATTGAACGATCAGAGCGAAAATGCTAAAGAAGACGTTTATCAGGATGTGTTGGATACTCCTCCGACATTTTTCGGCTTTACTGAGAAACCGGAAATCGAGGTCCGTCGAAAGGATGCACGAATCGTACATACAGGCGAAGAAATCCCTGTTCGAAGCGGACGCGGCGGCAACCACGAGGGAGCTGCACAATTGGTCAGCACAGAAGATTCGATTTACGGCGGCGACACACCTCCACTTGAGTTTTCAGGTTTGCAAGCCGTACCCGCTAGAGAAGGGATTGGATTAGAAGATTTTTTCCGCGTAATACGCATATTAATCGAAGTCTATTCGTTCGAGGTTCGAATGTGTGTGTTTCGGCTTCCTTCGGGCCGCAGCTTTTCAGTATGTCCGAATGGCATCAGGCGCACATGTGCCGTAGTGCAGGTTACCACTCCGTTGAGCCAAAAATATATTCTAGAAATTGCTCGTCCGGATGGCTGGTCTATATCAACGCTGATTTTAACGCCGAAAAAGCAACTTCCTTTAGGAAGAATTGAATATTACATAAAGGTTCTGCTTGACGGACTAGTCAACAAGGGAGGGCATTGGGACAGGGCTGTGTTAGATAAATGTACGGAATTAGAGATTGAAAAGATGAAGCATAATTTTCAAGATAATATACAAAGATGGACGGAGCGCTTAAGGAGTAAGCTTTTATAACATCAATTCATTTTTTTGAATACATTGCTTAATACATTTTTATATTTTTAGTATTGTGATACTAAAAAATATTGTGGTATAATTTGGTTGTCGGTGAACTTGATTGAATATGAGCTCCGGACGCTCAATCCCTGGTAAAATCCCAGAAGAAGTTATGGCAAGGTTGGTTCAAGAAATTAACGCCACGGAGACGGGGTAGTGATAGTTTGATCGAAACGTTCTGGAATATATGCTTGCTCCACGACATTACCACACGTGATCAATTGCTCCGGGAGGCGGTTCGAGTCGTTCGGACGAAACAAACGCTGGACAAGTATGGAGAAACAGCGGATGTGATCGAAAACCAACCGGAGAAGCTATTTCAGTGGATGAAGGAACAGGTGGGCGATCGCGAACTGGGGCATTTTCCCGGAGATCGGGATCTTTTTTACAGACTTTATCACGCCGGGAAAGAGCTCGATTTATTGGAATACGCGATCCAAACCATACAGCAAGATCGAACAACGGGGACTTTGTTGGTTCATCCGGGATTGACGGAACAGTTTATGGAGCTTTGCGAGAAGCATGGACATCGTTCCTTATTGATCGCAGAAGCCGAGAAGTATTTGCCCGGTCTGCTTGACATGGTACGCTCCAATCGATCGCACACATTCGTTCTTTTGATCGAAAATTATACGATTGGCCGCCTCCTGAATGCATATTTTGAATCCTATCCGAATGTGCAAGTCATTCAGGGCTCTATTTATCAACCGCTGCCATTGGAGCAAAAGTATGATGCCATATTGTCCGTTCCCTATTTCGGAATGAAGGTGGCTGATGATGACGATGTGCCCATTCGCGAATCCGAGGGTGTAGCCGTGAATCACCTGTTGCCTTTGTTGCGGGAAGGCGGAAGTCTTAGTGTCACCTTGCCCGCCCGAATGATGTTTCAGACCGGTGAGATCGGCAAATGGCGAAAACAGACGAATGAACAAGTACCGGTTGAATCGATTTACATGCTGCCGGATGGTCTCTTTAGGCCGTATACGTCCGTGAAAACGTACCAAGTTGTATTTCGCAAAGCACATTTAGACGATATATTCATTGGGAAGATGCAGATCGAGAAATCCCGATTGGTTGTCAAGCAGGAAATATCCCTGAAGCGTGATACATTCAATTCCCTGGATGATTGGCGCATTGACCTTCTGTTGGATGAAGATCGGGAAAAGCTCCGTATTTTTCAAATGTCTAATGTACCGAAAGTGAAGCTTCGAGATGTGGCGGAAATCTTTCGAGGAAAATCCATCCTGAAGCAGGATTTGCGTCCCGGGAACATTAAAGTCTTGAATATATCCAATCTGGAGGACGGGGAAGTTCTGCTCGAGGGGCTCGAGGCGATCGACGAGGAAGAACGCAAAGTCAAACGATACGAGATTCGGCCGGGAGATTTGGTCATGGCCTGCCGGGGAACGAGCAACAAAGTGGCAGTATTCCCAGAATGCGAGGAATTTGTGATTGCTTCGGCCAACATTATTGTCATTAGGTTCAAAAAATCGATTCGCAGTTTTTACGCCAAAATATTTTTGGAAAGCCCGGTCGGGACAGCCTTGATTCAAAGCTTTCAGCGGGGCACCACGGTGATGAACCTGAACCCGTCCGATATCGGGGCGATCGAATTGCCTCTTCTTCCGGAAGATAAACAGGAAGAGATCATCAATCGATATTTGGAAGAAAAATACCGATACAAAGAAACGATTCGGGAAGCGACACTGCGGTGGCAGCGTGTAAAAGAACAACTTTACAGCGAGCTTTACTGAGGAGGAACATCAATGGCGACAGCAAATCTAGGATTTGAAGAAAGACTATGGAACATGGCGGACAAACTCCGCGGCAGCATGGATGCGGCGGAATACAAGCATGTCGTGCTCGGACTGCTCTTTTTGAAATACGTTTCCGACGCGTTTGAAGAAAAATACGAAGCGCTGAAGAACGAACCGTACGCCGATCCGGAAGATCGGGATGAATATTTGGCAGATAACATTTTCTGGGTGCCGAAGGAAGCGCGTTGGAGCTATATCAAGGAAAATGCGAAAAAACCAGAAATCGGGCAAATCATCGACCAAGCGATGGTCGCAATTGAAAAAGAAAACCCGTCGCTGAAAGGCGTGCTGCCGAAAGATTACGCGCGCCCGGCGCTTGATAAAACGCGGCTTGGCGAAGTGATCGACCTGTTTTCGTTCAAGGTCGGGGACAAGGAAAGCCGGGCCAAAGACGTGCTGGGCCGTGTATATGAGTACTTCCTCGCCAAATTCGCAAGCGCAGAAGGCAAAAACGGCGGCGAGTTCTATACGCCGACGTGCGTCGTCCGGCTGCTCGTCGAAATGATCCAACCGTTCAAAGGGCGCGTCTACGACCCATGCTGCGGTTCGGGCGGTATGTTCGTGCAAAGCGAAAGGTTTGTTGAAGAGCATCAGGGGAAAATCGGCGATATCGCGGTCTATGGACAGGAGTCCAATCCGACCACCTGGCGCTTGTGCAAAATGAATCTGGCCATCCGCGGCATTGACGGCAACATCGGCGAGCACCATGCAGATACGTTCCACAATGACCTGCATAAAGGCTTGAAGGCCGACTATATCCTGGCCAATCCGCCGTTTAACGTGAGCGACTGGGGAGGCGAACGGCTGGTTGACGATCCGCGGTGGACGTTTGGCGTGCCGCCCGCTGGAAACGCCAACTATGCTTGGATTCAGCACATCGTCTCGAAACTGGCGCCAAGCGGGGTTGCCGGTTTCGTTCTGGCCAACGGTTCCATGTCGACGAGCACGACCGCCGAGTATGAAATCCGAAAGAATCTGATAAACGCCGATTTGGTGGACTGTATCGTCACCTTGCCGGGGCAACTGTTCTATTCGACGCAAATTCCGGTCTGTCTTTGGTTTATCGCGAAGAATAAAGCTCCGCGTGGGTGGCGCGACCGACGCGGCGAAATTCTGTTCATTGACGCACGTAAAATGGGCCATATGGTGGACCGGACGCATCGCGAACTCAGTGATGAAGACATTCGTAAAATCGCGGATACGTATCACGCTTGGCGGGGACAGCCCGGTGCCAAGAAGTACGAGGATGTCAAAGGATTCTGCAAGGCTGCGAAACTGGAAGAAGTGCGAGAGCACGAATATATTTTGACGCCGGGCCGCTATGTCGGCATTGAAGATGTGGAAGAAGACGACGAACCGTTCGAGGAAAAGATGGCTCGGCTGACGTCGGAATTGGCGGAGCAGTTTGCCAAGTCGAAACAACTTGAAGAAGAGATCCGCAGGCGGCTTGGAGGGATCGGGTTTGAGTTTTGATACACATAAATGGGAAACGGTAGCTCTGAATGCTGTTTGTTCGTATATTTCACGTGGTATTACTCCTTCCTATACTGAAACAAACGGTGTTATGGTTATCAATCAAAAATGTATTCGAGATAAAATGGTGTCTTTTGAACATGTTAAATATACTGATCCCAATAAGCGAAAAATACCGGAAGACAAATATCTGAGGAAGTATGACATCCTCGTAAATTCGACCGGTGTCGGAACACTTGGCAGAGTAGCGCAGATCAGAAAACTCGATAAACCTTGTACGGTTGATTCTCACGTAACCATCGTTAGACCGAATGGAACAGTTAATCCAGTATATTTAGGATATGCTATTATCGCTCAGCAAAAACGAATTGAAGAAATGGGTGAAGGCTCAACAGGGCAAATAGAGCTATCAAGGAAACGGCTAGCAGAGGAAATATTTGTTAATATTCCGTCGAAAAGGGAACAAGACGAGTTAGCGAAATTACTAGTATCTCTCGACGACAAAATCGAACTCAACAACGCCATCAACAAAAACCTTGAAGAAATGGCCCAAGCTCTTTTCAAACACTGGTTTGTAGACTTTGAGTTTCCGAACGAAAACGGGGAACCGTACAAATCCAGTGGCGGCGAGTTTGTGGAAAGCGAGTTGGGGTTGATTCCGAAGGGGTGGAGAATAGCGACATTGGGGGAGATTGTCGAGATCGCTAGCGGGAGGCGTCCGTCCGCCAGGCAAGACGAACCTTCCAGCGAATGCAGTATTCCCTTAATAGGCGCCAGCGGCATCATGGGATATGTAACGGATGCGTTATATGACGAGCCTATTATTGTAACGGGAAGGGTTGGAACATTGGGTGTCGTTAAACGGTACCGACAAAAATGTTGGCCATCGGACAATACACTCGTGATCAGGAGCAGGTATTTTGAATTTGTGTATCAGCAGATGAAGCAAATCGATATTAAATCATTGAATCGGGGTTCGACGCAACCATTGGTTTCCCAAACTGATTTGAAAAATGTCAAGTTCATAATGCCTGAAATCGACATCATGAAGAAGTTCGAGAGTGTCGTTTCGTCTTTTTACATATTGATTGAAAAAAATATTGGCGAGAATGACCGGTTACGTCAAATCCGCGACACCCTTCTCCCCAAACTCATGTCCGGTGAGATTCGCGTGCCGGTGGAAAAAAACTAGCAAAGGAGGTGCGCCATGTACATCACATCCTATACCGAAAGCGATCTGGAACAAGCGGCGTTGGAATGGTTTGAGGAACTGCAATACGAGAAAGCGTATGGTCCGGAAATCTCCCCGGAAGGCGAGTATCCGGAACGCCGGTATTATCATGAAGTCCTTCTGAAGGATCGGCTACGCGATGCGCTGATTCGCATCAACAAACATTTGCCGCGGGAAGTCATTGAGGAAGCGATCCGCATCATCGAAGTGCCGCAAAGTCCGAGTCTGCTCATCAATAACCGGGCGTTCCAGAAAATGATCACCGACGGGATCGACGTGGAATACAGAACACCAAGCGGCGAGATCGAGTATCCGAAGGTCAAAATATTTGAAACGGAGCCGGACCGGGTGGACAATAACGATTTTCTCGTCGTCAACCAGTTCACGGTGATCGAAAACGGCGGCGAAAAGCGTCCAGACATCGTCGTGTTTGTCAACGGGATTCCCCTTGTCGTGTTAGAGTTGAAAAGTGCCTCGAACGAAGATGTGGGCATCAGCGAAGCCTACAACCAGGTGCAGACGTACAAAAAGACGATTCCTTCTCTCTTTACGTACAACTCGTTCATCGTGATCAGCGACGGCGTCAATGCCCGGGTGGGTACGCTTACGGCGGACGAAGAGCGGTTCATGATGTGGCGCACGATCGACGGTGAAGACATAGCCCCCTCTTCCCAGCCGCAGTTGGAAGTGCTGATTAAAGGCATGTTTGAAAAACGTCGTTTGATGGATATCATCAAGCATTTTGTCCTGTTTCAAACCGACGGCGACAACATCGTCAAAATATTGGCCGGATATCACCAGTATCATGCGACCAATAAAGCGATCGCCAGCACCATGCGGGCGGTTCAGGAGCAGAGGGACCGGAAAATCGGCGTTATCTGGCACACTCAAGGGTCAGGCAAAAGCCTCTCTATGGTGTTCTATGCCGGGAAACTGGTGCTAACGCTGGACAATCCGACCATCGTCGTGGTCACAGACCGAAACGATCTGGACGATCAATTGTTCACGACGTTTAGCAAATCGAAGGACTTGTTGCGCCAAACTCCGCAACAAGCCGAATCGCGGAAGCACCTTCGGGAATTGTTGTCAGTCGAAGCGGGTGGAATCATTTTTACCACGATCAACAAGTTTATGCCGGAAAATCAGGAAGACACCCTTCCGGTGCTAACCGAACGCCGCAACGTTATCGTCATTGCCGACGAAGCGCACCGAAGCCAATACGGTTTTCAGGCAGAAATGGTGGCTGATAAAAACAAAGGCGAAGCCGAAGTCAAATACGGCTACGCCAAGTATATGCGGGATGCGCTCCCGAACGCGTCGTTCATCGGATTCACGGGAACTCCGGTCGAATTGGCGGACAAAAACACGCCGGCGGTTTTTGGCGATTACATCGACATCTACGATATGACGCGAGCCGTGGAAGACGGCACGACGGTCAAAATTTATTACGAAAGCCGCATCGCCCGGTTGGAGCTGTCCGAGTCCGAACGACCGGTCATCGACGACGAATATGAAGAGATTACGGAATATCAGGAATATACGCAAAGAGAGCGGCTGAAATCGAAATGGGCCCGGTTGGAGGCGCTTGCAGGAGCGGAAAAACGGGTCAAACAAATCGCCAAAGATATCGTCGAACACTGGGAGCGGCGCCGCAGCGCGATGTTTGGCAAAGCGATGATCGTGGTCATGTCGCGGCGTATCGCCATTGACTTGTATAAAGCGATCGTCGCCCTTCGCCCCGAATGGCACAGCGACGACGACAGCAAAGGCAAAATCAAAATCGTCATGACCGGCAGTTCCAGCGACCCGGCCGACTGGCAGCCGTTTATCGGGACGAAACGCCGCCGCGAATATTTGGCCAAGCGGATGAAGGATATCAACGATCCGCTGGAGATCGTCATCGTGCGGGACATGTGGCTGACCGGCTTCGACGTTCCTTGCATGCATACGATGTACGTCGACAAACCGATGAAAGGGCACAATTTGATGCAAGCGATTGCACGCGTTAATCGTGTTTTTCGGGACAAACCTGGCGGTCTCGTGGTCGATTACATCGGTATCGCGGAGTTGCTACGCTCCGCGCTTCAGCAGTATACGGAAAGCGACCGCAAAACGGCGGGAATCGACACGGACCGAGCGGTTGATTTCATGCTGGAGAAACTGCAGCTCATCCGCGAACTGCTGCATGGCCACGATTACAGCAAATTCCGTTCCGAAAAAGCGTCGGAACGAATGCAAGCGATTGTGGAAACGGTCGATTATGTTTTGGGACTCGGGGATGAAGGAAAGCGGAATTTCCTGAATTATGTCACCGAGCTTGCGAAGGCTTACGCGCTTTGCTCCACGACGGATGCCGCCGCTGAAGTCAATCTTGAAATCGGTTTCTTCAAGGCGGTCAAATCCGGGATTGTCAAAATCATCACGACCGAAAATAAAAAGAAAACGACCTCCGAACTGGAGGCACAACTAAGCCAACTGATATCGAAATCCATCATCTCGGACGAAGTGGTCGACATTCTGGAGGCGGTCGGCTTGCAAAAGCCGAACATCGCGATACTGTCCGACGAGTTTTTGGAGCATGTGCGCGGCTTGAAACAGAAAAACCTGGCCGTCGAGCTGCTGAGACGTTTGCTGCAAGGCAAGGTCAAAATGTTCGCGCGGACCAACATCGTGCAGTCCCGCAAGTTTTCGGAAATGCTGGAGGAAGCGATCCGCAAGTACAACAACCGGACCATCGAGACGACGCAGGTCATCGAAGAACTCATCCAAATGGCCAAAGACGTCAATGCGGCGGTCAAGCGTGGTGAAGATCTAGGCTTGATCCGGGAAGAAGTCGCCTTCTACGATGCGCTGGCTTCCAACGAATCCGCCAAAGAGCTGATGGGCGATGTCGTCTTGAAGCAGATTGCGCACGAACTGACGAATGCGATTCGCAACAATATCCGTGTTGACTGGACTCTTCGGGAAAGCGTCCGTGCCCAAATGCGGATCACGGTGAAACGGTTGTTGAAGAAATACGGCTATCCGCCTGATTTAGAAAAAATGGCCATCGAAACCGTGCTCAAACAAGCGGAATTGATGTGTCAGAATGAGGTTGAGGAATTTAAATATTGATCGGCACCAGGCGTAGCGATATCAAGGTGAAGGCAGCTACGCCTGTAGATTATGATATGTAATTTCTTATAGAATTATCTGCTTTTCGAATCCGTTGAGGTGTATTTATTATGTCCAATGACCTGTTACATGAAATAAAACGTCTTAAAAAGAAAGCTGAACAAAATAGACAAATGCATTTTAGTATTTGCAGGAGATCCAAAATATGGAATAGAATAATACATTGTCTAGTATTGATTGGGTCTTCTGTTACAGCAATATTGACCTTTGCTGAGTACGAAGTATTTCTACCTTTGTTTCCAACTCTAACAGATAATATATATAAACTTATCATTGGTGTATTTGCGGGATTTGTTTTCATTTTAACAATTTTAGAAGAATACTTGCGATTGGGGGAGAAGGCCGCATCTCACGAAACAATTGGGAAACAGTTGACAACATTTATTCGTACGGCAAGCGCGCTAGAAACGCAAGAGAGCATTACTCAAGATGATCTTGATAAGTTGGTTAGTGAGTATAGTACAATTCACGACCATGCTCCAATAATTCCAGATAGAATTTTTTTAAGAGAGAAACAACGTCTTGGAATAAAGATAGATATCAGTAAAAAACTTGATCATACACCACATATGTCAATATGGTTATACCGTATAATCATGAAGTATAAGCAAATTATTGCTACTTGCAAAAATAAGAATATCGACAGCGTGGACGGAGACGGACAATATGGACAGAGATAATCAGAGATGTCCTGTACTAGTCTTATTAAGTGGTGGAGTCGATTCTTCGTCTTTAGTTCATTATCATCTTTCACGAGGAGACAAGGTTAACGCTATCTTTTTTGATTATGGGCAACCAAGTTGTAAACGAGAATTTCAGTCGGCAAAAGCCGTTAGTGAATATTACGGTATTAAGCTCCGTCGAGTAAATTTTGGCTTTACCATACATAGTCAGGAAGGTGAGTTTTACTGTCGTAATGCTCTCTTTATTTTAGCAGCATGTAGTTTTATTAAAAATTCAGCATCTTTTATCTCAATAGGAATTCATTCAGGGACACCGTTTTATGATACAACTCCAGCATTTATCAATGATATCCAGTTGATGCTTGATGGTTACTTCGGTGGGATTATAAGAATTATCGCGCCTTTCCTTAATTTTTCGAAAGATCAAGTATATGAATATGCTATACAAGAAAAGGTACCCATCCACTTAACATATAGCTGTGAAATTGGGCAAAAGGAACCTTGTGGAGCATGTCCTTCTTGTATTGATAGGAGGATGTTAGATGGAATTTCATCAAGGAAAGATAAGGATTGTTAAGAAGTTTGGAAGAAGTACCCCGATACTCGTTCCATCATTTTCAAGTAAAGGGTTTCCGCATGTCAAAGAGATACACTACTATTTAAAACAAAAACTTACGGATGCTTCCCTCGTTAGCGCATATGATTTGTATTATGGACATTTACAGAGTGACCAAATTTATGAATCAGATATATTGTTTGTAGATAGTGGTGGGTACGAAACCAATAAAGATTCTGATATCTCAGAGGTTTATGGTACTTTGTATTTATCAAAAGAATGGAACGAGAATTTGTTCGAAGAGCAGGTGAGTAAACTAAAACCTGTTACAGATATTGTTTTAGTCAATTTTGATTATACGAGATCCATTTCTTTGGAAGAACAAATAGAGAGGGCAAAATCACTTTTTAATAAATTTCCTGAATATGCATCTGATTTTTTGTATAAGCCACAAGAGAAGACACTGATTAATGTGGACAATCTTATTCAAAAAATAGAGCTCTTTTCCCAATTTGATATAATTGGTTTTACCGAAAAGGAGCTGGGTTATTCCATCCTTGAAAGGGCTAATAATATATTCAGAATCAGAAAAGCCCTAGATGATGCTGGATTAGACGTACCAATGCATATTTTCGGATGTCTTGATCCATTGACAGTGGTTCTATATTGTCTTTGTGGTGCAGATGTTTTTGACGGATTGTCATGGTTACGTTTTTCCTTTAAAAACGGCACACCTACATATATAAATCATCATGCACTTCGTAATGGTCTTTGGGAAAGAAATGACAATGAAGTGAAAGTAATAAGTTTTGCAGAGAATTTAGAAGTGTTATCTCAACTTAAGAATCAGTTAAAAAAATTTATAAATTCGTCCGATTGGAACGATCTGGGAATTAACAATGAGGAGCTTTATGAGTTAAAGCGTATATTAAACAAAATAATATCTTTAAATGATAATAAGTAGAGGAGGAGAACAAAATGTGCGGTGGTGGAGGAGGTTTTTATTTAACTAGAAAAACGCTCAGTGAATTAGAGAAAGAACGAGAAAATAAAGCGGAAAAAGAAAGGTTTGAAGCTGAAGTCAATCAATATATAAGAGATATATTTAAAGACCTTAACAACCGTGACGTGGAAGGTATTAATCGCCATTTGGAAACGATAAAAAATGCACTAGATGATAAAGATATTGAGGGTTATTTTGAGCTTAGATTTGGCGGTTCTATTTATAAAAAAACTTATGCGGATGGCTTAAGTGATGTCGATGTTCTGGTCCTAATAAATAACAGTGGACTGATAAATTCTAAACCTGATGAGGTATTGAAATTCTTTAGGGATCATATTAAAAAACGACTTCCTAACACAGAAGTTAAAATTGGATCGTTAGCAGTTACAGTAAAATTCACTTCAGGACATGAAATTCAGTTGTTACCTAGCATCAAAACGGAAACGGGATATCGTATTGCTCGTCCTAATGATAATGAGTGGAGCAATGTAATAAGGCCCCATAAGTTCGCTGAAAAACTAACAGCTGTTAATCAAGCAAACGGAAACAAAGTAGTCCCTCTGATTAAACTTATGAAAAGAATCAACGCTGGTTTACCACCTCATAAACAATTATCAGGGTATCATATTGAGTCACTTGCTATAGATGCTTTCAAAAGCGTTTCATCGACACCAAAGACATACAAGGGTATGGTGGAACATTTCTGCCGTCATGCCGAAAAAGCAGTTTTGAAACCAATAACTGATAGCACCGGGCAATCGGTTCATGTAGATAATTACTTAGGACCAGCCAATAGTGATGAGCGTCAAAGAGTAAGCAATACATTTAAACAACTTTTGAAAAGGATTGAAATTGCAAACAGTAAAAATTCTATAGACTCTTGGAAAAAGATACTCGATGGTGAATGGGAGTAAATCGAGGAAAACTTCGAAGGGTACCAAAATACGGTGCCGTTGCGGTAAGCAAGTAATAAATCACCTGTCAGCTTAGTCTAAAACTTTATTTTTCCGTTTTTAAGTGCACAATTGTACTTTCACTGTATTCAGTCTAAAACTTATTTTCCCGAAGTTGATGTTTTGGTTAAGTAAAAACCTGCATAAAATCAACAACTCCAGTCTAAAACTTTATTTTCCTTGAACAGCTGTTGTTAATATCAAATAAATCCCGACCAGGGAAAATAAAAACTGTCCAAGGACAATAAATCATGTCCAAGAAGCCGAGCGTGGTTAGGGTTTTGCCCTGATTCATGCTTGGCTTTTACTTCTTTTGAAAAGGTACAGGGGAGAGGGGACAGGAACGGCGTCTGATTTATCAAGCAGTTTCCCAATAT
>ERZ795042.843-NODE-843-length-22052-cov-14.760058_pt1 | contig 22052 bp, 19 predicted proteins | sample MGYA00375126_ERZ795042 | MGnify/ENA primary metagenome ERZ795042 (study PRJEB30171, sample SAMN05518105) | compost metagenome | isolation source: Feedstock adapted compost from Newby Island compost facility, Milpitas, CA | place: USA:Newby Island compost facility...
GCGCCGCTGCGGTTCAGAAATACGGCGGCCGCTATTTGGCTCGCGGCGGCGAAACGGCCAGCCTCGAAGGCGGCTGGACGTCGCAACGTGTTGCGATACTCGAGTTCGACACCCTGGAGCAGGCCCGCGCCTGGTACGAGTCACCCGAATACGTCGAGGCGCGCAAGGTCCGTGACGGTGCATCACAAACGCGGATTATCGCGGTTGCGGGGGTGGAGTAAGCTAGCCGCCGAACTTCCCAGGGCAGCCTTATTTCTTGGCAGGCGAAGCTGTCTTTGTGGCTGCCTTTTCCTTTGCTGCGGGTGCATTCTTTTGGCCGGTCGCAGCCGTAGCGGCGGGCGCAGGCTGCATCTGCACGGCCAAGCCGAACAAGCGCCAGTCACCTCCGACGTGTTCGAACATCATGTCGAAGTTGATACGTTCGGGTTGAGTATCCATGAAGCCAGTCAACCGGAGGCGGCCAGCGCCATCAACGGCCGGCTGACGGACGAGCTTCGGCTTGAAGAACAGGATCGGCGAGAAATCGAGCTTTCTTTGCCGTAGATCAGCAAATGCTTCTGTGAGGCGAGCAGCTGAATTACTCAACTGGAACGACGGGGCACCGAGGTCCCTCAGTACCGTATAATTTCCAGTCTGATTAGCCTGGGATAAAGCGATCAAGGTCGTCCGGATAAGCATGTCCAACTTGAAGCTGTCCGGAAGCGGTGGATTCTGCGCTGGGGTCTGAGTCTGCGTGCTTCCTTGCGCCAGCGCCGCACTGGGTTGGAGCGCCATGATCAGCATTCCAATGACGAGAGCTCCGGCACTCCTGATCAGCACATGGGCAGCCGCGTTCATTCTCATCGCTGGACGTATTAGCGCCGCAAGTTCCAAACAAGCCTCCTTTGGCAATGTCAACTCTTAGAATGAGCTGAACGATCGAGCAGGCCGAGAGATGACGGTTTTAACAATGCGCTCCGGCATAAAGCAGAATGGACGCATCCGGCATTGCCGAATGCGTCCTTCCAGCCTTGCTGACCGATTGTTACCAGGTCACCTGCAGGCCGGCACGGCCGCCGACGCTGCTCTCGCTCTTACGGCCACCGAAGGATTCCTCTTTGACGGTGAAGCCGACACCGCCGCTCAGGGCCCAGCGCTCGCCCGAGCCGAGGAAATTGTGGCCGAGCACGCCCATTGCCGTGAAGCCGAGTGCCACGTTGTCTTCCCAAAATGCGACGTTACCCGCCAAACCAAAGCGCTCGCCCGCAACGAGGTCAGGGTTTTCAAGAGCCATCGCGATTGCGACGCCGCCGCCAAGCTTGCTGATCTCGTCGAAGAGGAGACCGCCATCGGTTGCCAGATTGCCATTAACATCGGAAGTCACAACCTCGAGCGGTCCTTGCTGAGCAGCTCTGCTATCCCCCGAAGTGATGCCAGGCATCGTGTAGGTATTGGATGTTGTGCCGAACACCTGCTGGTTCTCGCGGGTAGCCTGAGCTCCCGAGCCAAATGCGGCCGATCCATCGTACCCGGCCGAGGCGCCCGCACCGATAGCTGTGGCTCCATTGCCGCTAGCCTGCGCCCCAACGCCAAAGGCCGAACCGCCCACGCTACCCGAAACGCTGGCAAATGCGCCCGACGCAGTTCCTCCGATGCTGTTGCCCGCGTCAGCACCGAAGCCCGTTGCGGACGAGAATGCGCTTCCCGAGACCGAAGAAAAGGCGCCAGTTGCCGTCGAGCCGACACTGAGGCTGGCATCTGATCCGGCGCCGGTGGCAGTTGATCCGACGCTCAGACTGGCGATCGACCCTGCGCCAGTTGCTGTCGATCCAATGCTCAAATCGGCATGCGAATCAAATCCGGTCGCCGTCGACCCGGCGCTGAGGAATGCACTCGACAGCGCACCACTCGCAGACGCACCGAAGCTGAAGCGAACGTCCGACCCTGCACCAGTGGCCGTCGAAAATGCGCTGTCGCTCGAGTCGGAGCCTGCGCCGATCGCGCTCGAAAGGATGCTGTTGTCGGATTGCGCACCAAAGCCGTAGGCAGCCGAGCCAATCCCTGTTGCGCTGGCGAAATCACCTACGGCAGTTCCACGATCGGCCGCCGTGGCAAAGAATCCAATTGCAACCGAGTTTTCTGCTCGGGCACCCGTGCCGATGGCAATGGTGTTAAAACCGAGAGATTCAGCGCCGTAGCCGATAGCAATGGTGTTAAAACCGAGAGATTCAGCGCCGTAGCCGATAGCAATGGCACCGGGTTTATCAGCCAACGCCTCACGCCCAATTGCGATAGATGCAAACCCGCTAGCTTCTGCATCATGCCCCATCGCGACAGAGCTGATTCCGCTTGCCTCAGCATCAAACCCGATCGCAGTAGAAAACGCGGCCGTCGCGTCGGAGAATGCCCCGATGGCGGTCGATCCAAAACCGGTGGCATCGGCTGAAAATCCGTTTGCTGTCGCAAATGGAGCGATGGCGTTCGCGAACGCGCCGAGAGCCGACGCCCCGAACCCTCCGGCATTGGCCCAAGGCCCGAACGCTGAAGCAAACGGACCGAAAGCAGTCGCACCAGGGCCGCAGGCCATTGAGGTCGGTCCAGCGCTGGCACCGGAGTCAGTACCAATTACTTTCGTTACAACTGGCTCGGCTAATGTGTGCTTGTGGTTGCCCGCCAAAGCCGCCGTGCCGGTAACAGAATGGGTGTGTCCTTCATGATCCGTCGTGTCCAGGCTCCCAAGGTCGATATTTATGTCAGGAAGTGGCCAGGGCAAAGGAATTGTAAATTCAATCGGAACGTCATGGTCGTGGTCACCCCCAGGTTGCGCCGTCGCATCGAGAACGTGGGTGTGCTCCCCCCCCCTCTAGGGTCTGAACAACCTTTTTGGTTACATAAACTCCGGTCAAGCACGTCGCCGCCTGCGCCGCCCCCGTGCTTCCCACCGTCAATGCGAGCGCGCTGACTGTAACGAGCAGCGCCGCTGCCCCGCGAGCGTCGCTGAAACGTCTTGATCTGAAAGCCGCCATCGTTCGTTCCAATCCTAAGTGGAATTGCAAGCCCCCTCCCATCCAGGGAAGCAGGCAATTTATGATGTGATCGGATCAAACTGTGGTGACATTTCCGCCACGGTTCCGTGTAAAGACAATACATATAGAGATCAGTCTAACGTTTCGTTATTCTTGGCACTCAACTCGTCGTTTTTCCATCTTATTGTTTGATTATGGATTATCGTTAGCCGGAAAAATTTCTCAACCAAGCGGTGATGCGTTTGGATGAGCAGAACTTCAAATAGAAACGGGTCCCCAAGGCCGTTTCGAATCGTCACAACCTCAGCTCATTTCTCCAGGGCATGTCGCCCTGTGTTCCCATTCAGATCGCAGAGTTGAGCTTGTCCCAGGCGAGCGCCACGGGAGGCGATGATAGGAACAAGGGAATGAACGCAACAGTTCCCTTGATCAGTGTTCCTCAAGCCGAATATGCCACGATGGCTGGCCCCAGTTCGATGGTCGCAAAGGGCAGAGGAGGAAAGGTCGGACGCATTCGGCGGTACCAATTGCGTCGGACCGAGACGTCGGCCGCTGACTACCAACTCACTTGCAGACCAGCCTGCCGCCAACGCTGCTTTCGCTGCTACGGCCGCCGTGGGACTGTTCCTTCACCGTGAAGCCGACGCCGCCACTCAAGGCCCAGCGTTCGCCGTAGCCTACGAAGTGCCCAAGCACGCCCATCGCGGTGAAGCCAAGGGCAACGTTATCTGCCCAGCACGAGACGTTACCCGCGAGACCGAACCGCCCATCGGCACCAATGCCGGTAACGGGACAGCGGACAATCCCTTGGCGGTGAATAGCGCCATTGCGATAGGTCGCGCCTCTCTGGCCATTGGCCGCGATTTGTTTGCCTCTGCAAACAGCGCATTGGCTGTTGGTCGGGCGCCATCGGCGACCGGTGATAACTCCTCGGCTTTCGGCAGCGGCCCATCGGCTTCGGGAGATAGTTCGCTCGCAGCCGGTGCGGGGGCTCTGGCGCCGGCGACGGATCGGCGGCTCTCGGCCGCAACCCTCAGGCGAAGTCGAATGGTTCCGTCGCCATAGGCTCCGATTCCACTGGCAGTGGCGCCATTGCCAATCGCGAAAACCAGTTCGTTCTGAGTACTCAGAACCACACCTACACCGCCTCGGGCATCACGTCGGGCCAGAGCCGAGCACGCCAGCAGGGCCCACTTGAAGTCATGACTCAGATCGGTTCGGCAATCTTGCAGCAGATGGCGGCTTGCTGTTCGACGAGCTGAGCAAGATCGGCGGTGGCGTTGCGATCGCTATGGCTCTGGAAAACCCGGATCTGGTCAGCCCATTGGCGCTTGCATTCGGTCCACAGCCGAAATCTCCAGCTTGGGCGGCGTTCGCACCCGAGTTGAGGCCACAACCTACGGTCCATCGCGCCAAAAACAAAACCGGCGCAAACTCTGCCGCTCATGCGGAGTTTGCGCCGGTTGTGCAATCTTGCGCTAAATCGAAGTTCGTCGTTGGCCCCTCAAGCCACCCGATCGCCCTTCTTCACCGTCACCGTCCGGTTGTCCACGCCGGGCAGCATTTTGCCGGGATCGCGGGTGACGACGACGTCAACGACGCTCGGGCCCGGGGTTGCGAGCGCAGTCTTCAGGGCGCCGGCCAGTTCACCCGGCTGCTCGACGCGCACGCCATGACATCCGAAAGCCTGCGCCACAGCCGCGTAGTTGGTCTCGGCAAGATCCGACGCGTGATAGGCCCCTGCGCCGTACATGAGATGCTGCAGTGCCTTCACGTAACCCGAGGCCGCGTTGTTCACGACGATGATCGTCAGATCGAGGCCGAGGCGGCGGGCCGTTTCGAGCTCGCCGATCATCATGTTGAAACCACCGTCGCCGGTGATGCTGACGACAGCCCGGCCATTCGCGGCCATGGCGGCCCCCATCGCGCCCGGCAGGCCGTAGCCGATGGAGGCGAAGCCGCGATCAGGCACGAAACCTCGGCCAGCCTGCTTCGTGTCATAGAGAAGACCGCCCCAATGCGCGGCGAAGCCGCCGTCCGCAACGAGAATGCCATCGGCGGGCATGAGACTGTTGAGCTCATGCATGAGGCGGGCCATGGCAACCGGGGTCTCGTTCGACTCGAGCCGCTCCCGGACGCCCTCGCGCCACGCCTGCATGCGGCGCGCAACGTCTGCGGCGTAATCGGCAAGTCGTGAACGGATTGCAGGCGCATCAGCTGAAACCGCCGTCATGAGATCGCGGATGCCTTCACGGGCGTCACCCCAAAGCGCCACCTCAGGCTCACGCGTGCGGCCGAACTCCTCGGGCAGAATGTCAAGGTGGATGATCCGTTTGCCGACAGGAGGCACCGTGTAGCGCTTCGTGGCGATCTCGCCGAGCTTGCAGCCGACAACCAGGATAAGGTCCGCTTCCTCGATGAGCTTGTTCGCGATGCGATCGTAGCGACCGAACAGGCCAGCATTCAGCCGATCAACGCAGGGAATGGCGCCTTTGCCCGTCATGGTATGCGCGACGGGAATATTCAGGGCGCGCGCGAACTCCGTCAAAACCTCGGCCGCACCGGAAATGTGCACGCCACCGCCAGCAAGCACGATGGGCCGTTTGGCTTCGGCGATCATCCGTGCTGCCCGTTCCAGAGAAGCCGCATCCGGGCGGGAACGCAGCGCCGGCGCCGCCTGATAGATCGGGTTGGCGTGAAAATCGCCCTCTTCGTAGCCGTGGGTCCCGTGGCAGATGTCCTCCGGCACGTCCACCACCACCGGACCGGGACGCCCCGTCGTCGCGACGGCAAACGCGCGCCGCATCAGCTCAGGAATGCGCTGGATGCTCTCGATGCGGATGACTTCCTTGACGGCCGGGCGCAGGATATCCAGCTGGCGCGACTCCTGGGTCATGTTCTTCCAGGAGTGATCGCGATGGGTATTTCCTGTCAGCACGACGAGCGGTGAGCCAGCGTTCAGCGCCTCCACAAGGCCCGTCACGAGATTGGTGGCGCCCGGCCCTAGCGTCGCGTCGGCAAGACCAACGCGCCCCGAAACCTTCGCGTAAGCGTCCGCTGCGAAAACGCCGGCGCGCTCGTCATTGATCAGATGATGGTTGAGACCCAGGCGACGGGCCGCATCGTAGAACGGCAGCAGCTGGAAGCCGCCCATGCCGAACATCGGCCCTCCCTCGTGCGCCTGAATCATGCGCGCAAGGGCTTCGCCGCCGGTCATCTCGTTTGCGGACATCAAGGACTCCTTGGTTATCAGTTCAAATAGCCGAGGTACCGCGGCAGCCAGAGCGACAGCTCAGGGAACGCGATCAGAAGCACGAGCACCACGGCCAGAGAGAAGACGAACCACATCACCCAACGCGCCGTCGCCTCGATGGGGATTCCGGCCACCTTGGACGTGACGAACAAATTGACGGCAACGGGCGGCGTGATCTGCCCGATGGCGATGTTGAGCGCCATAAGCACGCCGAACCACGTCAGATCCCAGTTGAGCTTCATGGCCACCGGGTAAAGCAGCGGCAAGGTGATGAGAAAGATCGACGGCCCGTCGAGCAGCATCCCCAGAAAGAGGATGAGCACCATCACGAGGCAGAGCACGACGAGCGGATCCTGGGTGAACGCCAGGATAGCATTTGCCGCCTGATCGAAGGCGCCCAGCGTCGAGCCGGCAAACGCGAAAAGCCCGGCAAGCGCGATGATGATCATAATGACAGCGGTGGTCTCCGCCGCGTCGGCAAAAATCTCAAAGATCGCGCGTAGATTGAATGCCCGAGAAAAGAGGCCGATCACGATGCCATAGACGGCCGCTACGGCTGCCGCCTCTGTCGGCGTGAAGAGCCCGCTGCGCAAGCCTCCAAGAATGATGACTGGCGCAAACAGCCCCGGCAGCGCTTCCCAGAATGCCCGCCAGAACGGTGGCCGCGTCTGGGAGCTATAGACTTCGAAGCCATGCTTGCGGCTGAGCCAAAGGGCTGGGAGCATGATGGCGCAGCCTGCGAGAATGCCGGGCACAAGACCCGCTGCGAACAGGGCGCGAAGATCAGCGCCCGGAACAAGAACGCCATAGATGACGAGAGCAAGCGAGGGCGGAATGAGAATGGCGGTAGTCGCGCCGGCAGCGATCACACTTGCCGAGAAGGCTGGCGGATAGCCCGCCTTCTGCATGCTCGGTATCATGATCGTTGCGACAGCGGCTGCATCCGCCGGTCCCGAACCGGACATGCCGCCCAGGATCATGCAGACAAGAACAGCAACCAAGGTCAGGCCACCGCTCCGTGGACCGACGATTGCCTGCATGAACGTGACGAGCTTCGCGGCCACGCCCGCCCGCTCGAAGACCACTCCCGTCAGCACGAACAACGGAATGGCAATCAACGGATACTTGCTGATAGAGTTGTAGGTAATCTGCGCCACGCTCTGCAGCGCGTTGACGTCGAGCCCTACTCCGATGGCGGCGAAACCGGCCAAGCCTAACGCTACGCCGATCGGCGTACCAACGATCAGCAGCAAAAGGAAAACGGCGACGAGGACGAGATTAGCCGTGATCATTGCCCGCTCCTCGCCTCTTTCCACCACGCGTAAAGGATGCGGCCGATGATCAGCAGCGAAAGGATTGGCATCCAGACCGTGTAGCGCCAGGACGGGACACCCAGGCCGGCCGACAGCTCTTCGAAGCGATATTCATCCCAGGCGAGCCAGCTGCCGTACCAGGCAATCAGCCCGAACATGACCAGCGCAGCAACGCGACCTGCGACCCGGCAGAACCTGCCCCAGACATTGGCCATGTCAGCGAAAAAAGCGACGCGCAGATGACTGTTGCGGGCCACTGCGATGGATGCGCCAACAAACGTGATCAGAACGAGTAGGAACGTCGAATACTCCTCAGTAAACGCGAAGGAGTAATCGCTGACATAGCGCACCAGCACGTTGGCGAAGCTGATGAGGCACAGCAGTGCCATCGCAACCGCAGCGACGAGCCGTTCCACCGGCAGGAGACGGTCGCGCGGCTCAGCCGTTCGCGATGCGTCAGTGTTCGGATCGTGGACCATGGGCGCAGGCCAGAAATGGGAGAACACCCGGCGAACTGATGCACCGGGTGTTCTACGCTTCCGTGTTACTTGCCGCGGTTGGCGACGGCCTTCTCAGCGGCTTCGACGAGCTCTACGCCGATCCGCGCCTTCCACTTCTCGTAGACCGGCTTCGTCGCGTCCTGGAACGCCTTGAGCTCTTCCGGCGTCAACTCGGAGATGGTGACGCCCAGCTTCTTGATCTCCTCGAGCTGCGAGGGATCCTCGGGCGTCACACCCTTGCGCGCGACCTCGATGCCGTACTTGCCGGCTTCGATTGCCGCCTGCCTGACGATCTCCTGATCTTCCGGCGTGAAGCTCTCCCACACCTGCTTGTTGACAGAGAAGATCAGCGGATCCGCCACGTAGTGCCACAGGGTCACGTACTTCTGGCCGACCGTGTGCAGCTTGGCGACCGTGAAAATCGACAGCGGATTCTCCTGGCCGTCGACTGCGCCCGTGGAGAGCGCCGGCTGCGCGTCAGCCCAGCTCATTTGGGTCGGGTTGGCGCCAAGGGCCGTGAACGTGTCGTTGAACAGCGGCGAACCGACAACACGGATCTTCAGACCCTTCAGGTCCTCCGGCTTGCGCACCTCGCGCTTGGAGTTCGTCAGCTCACGGAAGCCGTTCTCGCCCCAGGCGAGCGGGACGATGTCCTTGGACGCGATGATCTCGAACAGTTTCTTGCCCGGCTCGCCCTGCGTGATGGCGTCGATAGCCGCGTGGTCCGGCATCAGGAACGGCAGGGAGAACAGGTTTAGCTCCGGCACCTGAGGCGACCAGTTGATGGTCGAACCGACCGCCATGTCGATGATGCCCTGGCGCATGGCGGTGAATTCTTTCGTCTGGTCGCCGGCCACCAGCTGCGCACCGGGATAGACCTTCATGTTGATGCGGCCGTTGGTGCGCTCCTTGACGAGATCCGCCCAGCGCTGCGCCGAAAGCCCCCACGGGAACGGTACGCCGACCACCGTAGAGATCTTGTATTCGCTCTTGTAATTCTGCGCCTCGGCGGGAGCGGTGGCAAAGGCTCCTGCAAGAAGCGCGGGCAAAGCCAGGCCGACAACAAACTTTCTGTATAAACTCATAGCGTTTACTCCCCTTACGAGTTAACGGCGACTAGTTCCCGCACGGCTTTCATTGTGGCCGCCTCCGTGACGCGCACCGCATCCTCCAGCGGCGGAGCGTAGCTGATCGGGATGCGCGGCGCACCCAAGCGGCGGACAGGAGCCTTTAACCTGCTGTGCAATCTTTCGGCAACAGTTGCCGCGATTTCGGCGCCGAAACCGGCGACCGAGACGGCCTCCTGCACGACGAGAAGCCGTCCGGTTTTCTCAACGCTCGCGAGAACCGCTTCCTTGTCCCAAGGCCAGAGTGTGCGAAGATCAATAAGCTCGACGTCGATGTTTTCGCTGGCGAGCTTCTCCGCCGCTGCGGCAGCGACATGCACCTGCTTGGACCAGGAGACGATGGTGATATCCCGCCCTTCGCGGGCGAAGCGAGCTTTGCCGAACGGAATAAGGAAATCCGGATCGTCAGGCACCTCATCTTCCAACGGCCAGAGCCCCTTGTGCTCCATGTAGACGACGGGATCGTCGCAACGGATGGCCGACTTCAGGAGGCCTTTGTTGTCAGCCGGCGTTGCCGGGCAGACGACGACAAGCCCCGGAATGTGCGCGTACCAAGCCTCCAGCGATTGCGAGTGTTGGGCCGCCGAGGAACGCCACATGCCGATCGGCTCGCGCACGACGAGCGGGACCTTCGTCTGACCACCGAACATGTAGCGGGCCTTTGCCGCCTGGTTGACAAGCTCGTCGATGGCGCAGAGGGCAAAGTCCGAAAACCGCATCTCGACGACAGGCCGGGTGCCCATCATCGCGGCGCCCACGGCGGCCCCCATGATGCAGGCTTCGGAAATGGGCGCATCGGAAATGCGCTCCGGGCCGAATTCGTCGACCAATCCGCGATACTGGCCGAAAACGCCACCGCGGCCGAGATCCTCGCCGACAGCCCAAACAGTCGGATCGCGCCGCATTTCCTCCGCCAGTGCGGATTTGGCGGCTTCAAGATATGACATGCGCGCCATCAGAAAGCCTCCACGCGCGGATCGCCAACATCCTGTACGTCTGCAAACGCCTGCTCTGCCGGCGGATACGGCGTCGCAACGGCCGCTTCGTACGCCTCACGCATCTCTCTTTTGGCGGCTTCCCGATCCGCTTCCAGCTCGCTGTCCGGCACGCCGGCTGCCCGCAGAAGATCCGCAGCACGCGCGATCGGATCGTCCTTCCAGCGTTCTTCGACCTCTTCCTTCGGCCTGTACGCTGCCGCATCGGCGCCGGTGTGGCCGGTCAAACGGTAGGTCCGTGCGCGCAGGAAACGCGGGCCACTACCAGCCCGGATCGCAGCGGTCAGTTCCGCCACCGCCGCATCGACGGCGAGCACATCGTTGCCATCTACATCCATTGCAGGAATGCCGAGACTTTCGGCGCGCGCCACCGGACCATCCCCCGCAGTCATGGTCTTCGTGCGAGTGGTTGCCGCGAAGCCGTTGTCCTCGCAGACGAACAAAACCGGCAGATTGAAGACCTTCGCCCAGTTCAGGCCCTCGAGAAACGGCCCGCGATTGATCGCGCCGTCACCGAAAATGCAGCAAACGATTCGATCCTCTTTTTTGAGCTTGATCGCATGCGCGGCACCAGCGGCAATCACGATGTTCGCAGAAACGACGCCGTTGGCGCCCAGCATACCCACTGAGAAATCGGCAATGTGCATCGAGCCGCCCTTGCCGCCGCAATTTCCACCTTCGCGACCCAAAAGTTCCCGCATCATGGCCAGCGCATCCGCGCCTTTGGCCAGCGTATGTCCGTGGCCGCGGTGGGTGGACAGCAGAATGTCATCGCGCCGCAGGTTGGAGCAGATTCCTGCTGCGCAGGCCTCCTGACCAATAGACGGATGAATGGCACCCAGCACGACCTTCTCTTCAAGGCCGCGCAGCGCTTCTTCTTCGAACGCACGGATGCGCAGCATCAATCGATAATGCGCGCGCAGCCGCTCGACATCGACGTTACGGCGTAAGCTCATATTCTCTGGTCAGGCTCCAACTGGTGAGGAAACTGCAGCGGGTTCTTCGCAAAACGGCGGCTCGAGAACGCCCTCAAGCGCCTTGGCCTCCTCGCGCAAGCGTTTAACGAGATCCGGCAGGCGATCCGGCCCCATGCGATCGCGAATGGCCGCGAGACTCAATGCTGCAACCGGCCGGCCATTTCGCCCGAATATCGGCACAGCAATTCCTTGCATCGCGGGCACGATCCGGCCCTCGTTGAGCGCGTAGCCCGTTTCGCGTGTACGCGCGACTAATTTGTATAGCTCTTCGGGAGAAAAGCCCGCGTAATCCTGCAACCACCGGCGATTGCGGTCGATGATCATTTTGATCTCATCATCCGGCAGGAACGCGAGCAGCGCGAGACTGCCAGCGCCGACCCCCAGCGGCCTGCGATCGCCCTGATCAAGTGTCAGCGTGCGGATGGGAAAGCTGCCCACCTCGCGCGCGATGCACACGGCGGCCAAGCCTTCCCGTATCGAGGCGAACACCGTGTCTCCGGTTTCGCGGGCAAGCTGGATCAGCACGGGCCGCAGGACGCTCTGGATATGATGGATGCTGGCTGCCCGACCCAGTGCGGCTGCCGCAGAGCCGAGGCTGTACCGCTTTGTCCGCACATCCTGATAGGCGAGCCCAACTTGCACGAGGGCCCCGAGCAGCCTGTGGGCAGTCGTCTTGCCGAGACCCGACTTTTCCGCGATATCGCTAAGGCGATGGCCCTGTTCTCCCGCATCGGAAAGCAGGCGGAGAATCAACGCCACACGATCCACCGTCTTGACTGCGGATTCCTGGGTCAATGTTCCGTCCCCGCGTTCAGGGTTGAACGCCATTGCAAAATAACGGAACTTTGATAGCATAATTTTGGAACAAAGGTCACCCAACTTTCGTGCAAAGTGATGCGGGTGGCGGCGGGGACGGGTGCAACGACGGATGACGCTCATCATAGAGGCGCCAACGGCCACAAAATTCCCGCCCGAGGCGCGTGGAAGCGTCGTCGTTTGCGGTAGTCACGGTGGACGTTACCCGGCTTATCTCGCCGCGCAAGCTGGTCTCAGAGCCGTCATTTTCAACGACGCTGGCGTCGGACTGGACAATGCAGGTATAGCCTCCCTCGCCTTGCTCGGCCAAGGCGGCATGGCAGCGGCCACGGTTTCACACGCGACTGCTCGCATCGGTGACTCCGCGGATATGCTGGCGCGCGGCGTCATTTCCCATGCCAATGAGCCTGCGGGCCGCGTCGGCGTCGAGCCCGGCATGCCCTGCCGTCTGGCAGCGGAACGTCTGCGAGAGGCTGATCTGGTTCACGTCAAAATTCCACCATCCGAGGAGTCGCGCACGGTGCGCGAGCTGCCGGGTGCAGTCCGGCGCCTCGTCCTCATCGACTCTGCGGCGATGGTTGAGCCGGCAGATGCCGGACATATTATCGTCACCGGCTCGCATGGGGGATTGGTTGGCGGGAATCCGGCGCTCGCCTTGCGGGTGGACGGCTTCGCGGCCGTGTTCAACGATGCCGGCATCGGCATCGAAGAAGCAGGAATTGCGCGACTGCCTGCCCTTGATCAGCGCAATATTGCGGCCTTCACTGTCGCAGCTTCCAGTGCACACATCGGCGAGGCGATTTCGACATTTGAAGACGGCCTCATTTCGGCTGTAAATGCATCTGCAGCCAAACTTGGTGCAGCGCCGGGTTTGCGGGCAAAGGACGTTTTGACGGCGTGGGCGCTCGGCTCGCCAGTGCGCCAATAAAATGAGTTTCTGGCGGTCTCGGGCCGGCCAGACGAGCGGACAGCAGCGCTCATGAAGCGCTGACAGGAACGGAAAGGGATGAGATGAAAAAATTTGTCTGGGGAGCAATCGCGGCATTGGGGCTCTCGTGTGCAACGATTGCGTCGGCAGCGGCCCAAACGCTGACGCTGAAAATGGCCCACATCTATAATCCCGGAAATATTTGGTACGACGTCGCAGAAGATTATGCGAAGCGCGTTGCAGAGCGTTCGGGCGGAAAAATCAAAATCGATATTGCACATTCCGGCTCGACGGGCGACTGGCCGCAAGCGATCGAAGGTCTGCTGATCGGCACCAACGATATTGTTCTCCAGTCCATCGGCACGCTCGACCGCTATAACACCATCGCCGGAATTGAGGCGTACCCGTACCTCATTCGGGACATCGCGCATTTCAAGGCGGTTTACTACGGCCCGATCGGCAAGGAGCTGTTCGACGAGATCGCGAAGAAGACCGGTTTTCGCATCATCGGCGCCGGGTATCGCGGCGCCCGTCACATGAGTTCCAACAAGCTGGTCGAGAAGGTCGATGATCTGAAGGGCGTCAAGCTCCGCGTGCCCCCTCTCAAATTGTACCGGCTGACCTGGGAGTACCTTGGGGCAAGTCCGGTGCCGATGGGCGTTGCCGAGCTCTTCACCTCACTCCAGCAGGGCGTTGTGGACGGGCAGGAAAACCCGCTCGAGGTAATCCAGGATCAGAAATTCTACGAGGTCCAGAAGTACGTGATTGAAACCGGCCACGTCCTCGGCGCGATGACGTTCATCTTCTCTGATGCCAAATTCCAGAGCCTTCCGGAGGAGACACGCAAGATCCTGATCGAAGAGGGCGAGGCTGCGATGCTCGCCGGCACGGAGCGCATGCTCGAAATGGAGGCACAGTACAAAAAGGACCTCGAGTCCAAGGGACTGACCTTCATCCCGGTGAACCGCGCCGCCTTCCAGGCCAAGCTTGCTCCGATGACGAAGGATTTTCCGGAGCTCGCAGACTGGGTCGCGAAAATCCAGGCCGTCAAGTAAACGACATAACCGAGAACATGATCAGAGCCGGGTCCCAGTGACCCGGTTCTCCTTCGCGGAGTCGTCACATGGCCGATCTCTCCACGGAGCCAACTGCTCTTGAAGGCTGGCGACTGATGCTCGACCGTTTCGGGCGCCGTCTGGAGCAGGCCTTGGACGTGGTGCTCGTGATCATGCTGACCGTTCTGGTCGCGAGCCTGGTGTGGCAGGTTATCGGCCGTTACGTCTTCTCGAAAGCGCCCGGCTGGTCTGAGGAGCTCGCCCGCTTTCTAATGGTGTGGGTCGTCATGCTCGGCAGCGCGGCCGTCATGCGCCAGAATGGGCACATCAGCGTTTCGGTCCTCGTTGATGCCTGTCCGCGCGGCTTGAGAAAGCTGCTGCTCGCGGTCAGAGATGTGATTGTGCTAGCCACCGTCTACGTTCTCTTCAGTTACGGCATCAATCTCGCAACGCTCCTTAAAGGCCAACTTTCTCCCGCTTTTGAAGTCACGATGGCCCTTCCCTATTCCGCCTTGCCCGCTGGCGCCATCCTCATCGGACTCACCGTCATTCTCGCGCGCCTGACCCGCAGCCCCTACGCCGAGGGCACCAGCACACCGATCACCTGAGGACGACCGGGATGGCATTGCTAGCGACACTCGTCATCGCAATCTTCGGATTCATGCTGATCGGCGTGCCTATCGCCTTTGCCATCATCGCCGGCTCGATCGTCGCCATTTTGCTGTTCGTACCCGGCGCAAACCTCATGATCGTGCCCCAACAGGTCTACGGCGGCCTCGACAGCTTCACGCTTCTTGCAATCCCCTGCTTCCTGCTAGCCGGCAGTCTCATGACGGCAGGCGGTCTGACGGATCGGCTGCTGGCCTTCACCAATACGGTGCTCGGACGTTTCCGCGGCGGACTCGCCATGAGCAACGTCTTCGCCGCCACGGTTTTCGCCGGCATTTCCGGCTCGGCCGTTGCAGACACCTCAGCGCTCGGACGTGTTCTCATCCCGGCAATGAAGCGCGAGGGTTATGGCCCGGCGTTCTCGGCGGCCGTGACGGCATCGTCCAACGTGCTTGCCCCGATCATCCCGCCGTCGATCGCGTTCATCGTCATGGGCGTGCTGACGAACCAATCGATAACACGCCTCTTTCTTGCCGGCGTGATTATCGGCCTCGTTTACGGATTGGCAATGCTCGTCATCACCGCGATCATTGCGCAAATCCGGCAATATCCGGTCCACGGCAAAGCCAGCGCAAAAGAGATCTGGACGAGTTTTCGCGGTGCCATCTGGGCACTGATGATGCCGGTATTCATCATCTTTGGCATCCGGACCGGCATCTTCAACGTCACAGAATGTTCAGCAATAGCGGTCGTGTACGCCCTTTTTGTCGGGACGGTCGTCTATCGCGAGCTGACACTCAAGGGCATCTACCAGGCGCTCGCCGAAACCGCGCGTCTTACCGCCGTCATCATGATCGTCGTAGGCGCTGCCCGGATCTTCTCCTGGATCCTAGGCTACGCTGGTCTGCCGCAGCAGATTGCCAACGCCATCCTGATGGTGACCGACAGCCCGTGGGTCTTCCTGATCCTGCTCAATATCCTGCTGCTCATCGTCGGTATGTTCATGGAGGCCAACGCGGCCCTCATCATGCTCGTGCCGGTACTCTTTCCGATCGCGCTGCAGCTTGGGCTCGATCCGATCCACGTCTCCGTGGTGATCGTCGTCAATCTCTGCATCGGCTTGATTACACCGCCCGTGGGCCTTTGCCTCAATCTGACCTCGCTGATCGCCCGCGTTCCGCTCGAACAGTCCACCCGCGAGGTGCTGCCCTTCCTGGGCTTCGCCCTGCTGGTGCTAGCGCTGCTGACCTTCGTGCCAGGTCTAGCGACCTGGTTCCCCAACCTTCTGCTCGGCTGATCGACACTAAAGGACCATCATGGCGGACCGTCTCAAGGACAAAGTGGCAATCGTTTTCGGCGCTGGCTCGGCGGGACCGGGCTGGGGCAATGGCAAGGCGACCGCTGTCGCTTTCGCCCGCGAGGGCGCAAAGGTGATGTGCGTGGATCTCGTGCCGGCTGCCGCTGAAGAAACCGCCTCAATCATTGTCAGTGAAGGCAACGTTGCCGAAGCCATTGCGGCAGACGTCACCAAGCTGGATTCCATTGAGGCCGCAGTTGCCCGAACCATTGAGCGTTTCGGGCGCATCGACATCCTGCACAACAACGTCGGCCTGACCCACATGGATGGCCCGGTGGAGCTCGATGAGGCGCGCTTCCAAGCCGCCGTCGACATTAACATCGGCTCGGTCTACCGCACGTCGAAGTGCGTGATCCCGCACATGCTGCGGCAGGGCGGTGGCGCCATTGTCAATATCTCATCACTCGCTGCCATCCGGTGGACCGGCTATCCGTACTTTGCCTATTATGCCACGAAAGCAGCCGTGAACCATGCGACCGTGGCCATCGCCATGCAGTACGCAAAATCCGGCATCCGCGCGAACTGCATCATGCCCGGCCTGATCAACACACCGCTGATCTATAAGCAGATTGCTGGCCAATACGCTTCGGTCGAGGAAATGATTGAGGCCCGCAACAAGCTCTGCCCGATGGGCCATATGGGGGAGGCTTGGGACGTCGCCTACGCCGCCGTCTTCCTGGCCTCCGACGAAGCGAAGTTCATCACGGGTGTCTGCCTGCCCGTTGATGGTGGTCAGCACTGCTCCGTGATGGCCGGGGCGTAGGCTTTAACTCCCGCATGGAAAGCGGCCGCTCATTAGGGCCAGCGGCCGGCTGTTCTGATTTGGCCTTAGCGTCGATACTCAAACAGCCTCTTGCAGCGCCCGACGAGCTGCCGAAACACCAGCTCGGCCCGCAGCTGCGGCAGCTGCTGCGCCCAGCAACAAGCCAATGAAGCTCACGATCGCGGCTCCAGAAAGTGCGCCGGCGGCTTCTTCCGTCATCTGCTGCTGTTGTTGCGGAGTGGGCTGTTGTCCAGGCTGTTGCGCTTGCTGGCCGGGAGCAGGCCCGCCACCAGCCTGACCGGTTATGGCACCGAGCGGCCCCATCGCCTGTTGCTGCAGGCTTTGCTGTGCGCCCAGGATGCCGCCGGCAGCGCCTGTCAGCAGGAAGGCAACGATGAGAGTGGCACCTGCCCAGGACAGCAACCCATGGATCATCCCGTCGCTGCGATCACCGGAGCCAAGCGTCCGTCCGGCGATCCAACCGCCTATCGCGGCTGCGATGATGCCCGCGATCGTCCACCAAATCCCAAAGCCAGTTCCAAGCCATTCGAGGTTGGCTCCGCTGGTCGCCCCGGCAAGCCCAATTCCAATCCCGAGCAGATTGAGGATCATGTGAGCCACGAGGGCCACCATCACGCCGGCGAAAATGGCACCCCACGAGAGGCGCCATCCGGCAGGTGCGACCATGAGGTCAGACGCGGGCTCGAACGGTTCGCGCGAACGCAAAGTATCGGTTGTGGTCGTCGTTCGAGCCGGCGCCGTATGTACGGTGCTGCGGCCCGTCCGGTCGTCTTCATGCATAGTCATGATGCGCCTCCATGTGACCAGCAGAACGCAACGAAAAACGCCGCGTTCCGCAGAAGTTCCATGGGGACACACGCGACAGCCGCGAGATTTGAGAAAATCGACCGAACAGAATTTCCCTTATCGCGCAAGCACTTGCGCGCTGCCCGCGTGTTACGAGTGGTTTGCGGCGGTAACGTCGTTTCCAGGCGACAAACGAAAAAGGCGGCAACGCGGCCGCCCCTTCCATAACCATTTCGCTGAGTGAAGATCACTGGGTCTTTTGTTGGGCGCCCTCCTGCTTACTCGCCTCTGCAGGTTTCGAAGCTGCCGCAACGTTCTGCGTGTTCTCAGCGGGTTTTGCGTCTGCAGTCGCCTCACCCCGCTTCGTGGGGTTAAGCGCGCAACGGGCCTGGAACTCGGCGTTGGCCTTGTTCAGCCGATTCGCGTTGATCAAATCCGCCTTGGTCAGCCGATATTTGTTCGCGGCCGCCTTCTCGACCTTTTCGACGATACCTTCCTTCATCAGGCCGTCGATCTCCGCCGTAAGGCTGACGCAGGCTGGATCAATCGCCGGCTGGCTTTGGATCGAGCCTGTGGTGATCGGAGTCCCGAGAAGGCTGCCGTCGCTCGAACAGCCGGCGAGGAGAAGCGCTCCAGCAATCACCGGGAGCGGCGCACGTAGCATCTTTGACATGTGAACGACCCTGTTTTTGAGAATCCTTGCTGTGACGCAGCGCACCGGAATCAGTCCCCCGCGCTTTTGCTTAGAAGGGCCTTTCACAAGCGACAAGCGCACGACCCAAGTTACTGACAACCCGTGGAGCGTCCTTCTTCCGTTGTCTGTGGACAACGGCCGCAAGTGTCTGAATCGGCACACTCAAAAGTAGCAAATGATGAACGGGAGAGCCGGGATCGTCTGTACTCTCCCGATCGGACGCCCTGCTAGAGCAAGCGAGAACTCGGGCGATAGCCCAGCTCGCGAATGAGATATCGGGAGGCGCGAAGAAGAACGTTCTGCCCTCGCGCCGCTGCGTCCAGGCGGAGAATTAGACCAGCATCCGCACGGGATCCTCGATGAGCGCCTTGAACGCGGCGAGCAGCTCGGCGCCCAGCGCTCCGTCAACCACCCGGTGATCGCAAGACAGGGTGCAGCTCATCATCGTGGCGATCTCGATCTTATCGCCAACGACGATGGGCTTCTTCTCTCCTGTGCCCACGGCCAGAATGGTCGCGTGCGGCGGGTTGATAATCGCCTCGAACGAACTCACCCCGTACATGCCAAGGTTCGAAATCGAGGTTGTGCCGCCCTGATACTCGTGCGGCGCCAGCCGACGCTTCCGTGCCCGCTCGGCAAGATCCTTCATCTCGTTGGAGATTTCGGACAGCGTCTTCACCTCTGCCTGCCGGATGACAGGCGTGAAGAGGCCACCCTCGACGGCAACAGCCACTCCAACGTCGGAGTACTTGTGCCGAAGCGACCCCTGCTCCGTCCAGGTCACGTTGGCAGCGGGCACCTGTTGCAAAGCTAGCGCCCAGGCTTTGATGATGAAGTCGTTGACCGAGAGCCTGAAGGCCCGCGGGCCCTCTTTTGGCGCCGCCGCATTGATGCGCTCGCGGGCGCGCAGCAGTTCGTCGATCCGGCACTCGACCCTGAGATAGAAGTGCGGGATCGTCTGCTTCGCGAGCGTGAGCCGCTCGGCGATGACCCGGCGCATGCCATCGTGCGGCACGATCTCGTAGGAGTTCTTTTCGTAGAGGGCGAAAATCTTCTCGTCCGGCATCGGCTGCAGCGCGGCAACTGCCGGCTGCGCAGCAGTTCTGGTCGCCACAGCCATCCCGAGAGCAGGACCAGCCTGCACGGCGGCCTCGATGTCCTTCTTGATGATCCGCCCGTGGGGACCGGAGCCCTTGATCAGCGACAGATCGATGCCGGCTTCCTTCGCGAGGCGCCGTGCCAGGGGCGACGCAAAAATTCGGCCGTCCTTGCCGTTGCTGCGCGACGGCTGGGGTGCAGGCGCCGGCTTCGGCTGCGCAGCGGCCGCGGTTGGTGTAGGACTGACAGTTGCTGCCGTAGCGCTGGGTTGCGCAGCCGCTTGGGCCGCCTGGGGCGCTGCCGCAGCAGCGGGCGCGGAGGCAGGAGCTTCAGCTTTGGGCTCGGCCGCCGGCGCTCCTGCCGTGCCAACCTTCTTCACCTCGTCGACCGACTCTCCTTCAAGCGCAATCAGCGCGATCGGCGTGTTGACCTTGACGTGCTCCGTACCCTCCGGGACCAGGATCTTCGCCAGCGTGCCCTCGTCGACCGCCTCGACCTCCATGGTGGCCTTGTCCGTCTCGATCTCCGCGACCACCTTGCCAGCGGTGATGGTGTCCCCCTCCTTGACCAGCCACTTGGCGAGCTTGCCCTCCTCCATCGTCGGGGAGAGTGCGGGCATTAAAATTTGGGTCGGCATGGATTTGCGGCCCCTTCTTGAGATCGATTTGACCGGGCAGCTGCAAGTTTATCGCCCGGTTTGTTGACGTTTCGAAAGTGCTCTCTCACGCGATGTAGAGGACGCGCTTCACGGCCTCGACGACCTGATCCGCATTGGGAAGTGCGAGTCGTTCGAGGTTCGCGGCGTACGGCATCGGCACGTCTGCCCCCGTAATCTTGGCTGGCGGCGCATCGAGGTAATCGAAGGCCTGCATGGCCACCTGTGCGCAAATCTCGGAGCCGACGGAGCACACCGGCCAAGACTCCTCGACGGTGACGATGCGGTTGGTCTTGCGCACGGACTCGAGCACGGTCTCAAGGTCGAGCGGCCGCAGCGTGCGCAGGTCGATCACCTCCGCCTCAATACCTTCCTTGGCTAGCCGTTCGGCCGCATCCAAGGCATAGGTCATGCCGCGGGAGTACGAGACGATCGTCACATCCTTGCCCGGCCGGGCAATGCGCGCCTTGCCGATCGGCACAAGCCAGTCGTCGACCTTGGGGACCGGACCTGAGGTGCCGTAGAGAATTTCGTTCTCGAGAACGATGACGGGGTTGGGATCACGGATGGCGCTCTTGAGCAATCCCTTGGCATCCGCGGGATTGGAGGGGGCTACGACCTTCAGCCCCGGTACGTGAGCATACCATGCCGAGAAGTCCTGGCTGTGCTGGGCGGCCACGCGCGCCGCAGCACCGTTCGGCCCACGGAACACGATAGAGCAACCCATCTGCCCGCCGGACATGTAAAGGGTCTTGGCCGCGGAGTTCACGATCTGGTCGATCGCCTGCATGGCGAAGTTCCAGGTCATGAACTCGACGATGGGCTTGAGGCCGGCGAAGGCCGCGCCTACGCCGATGCCCGCGAAGCCCTGCTCCGTGATCGGCGTGTCGATCACCCGCTTGTCGCCAAACTCATCGAGCAAGCCTTGGCTCACCTTGTAGGCGCCCTGGTACTGCCCGACCTCCTCGCCCATCAGGAAGACGTCCGGGTCGCGGCGCATCTCCTCCGCCATGGCGTCGCGCAGCGCCTCACGCATCGTCTGCGTAATCATCTCTGTGCCTGGCGGCAGGTCGATCTCTGCGGCCACACTGCGCGAGGGTGCCACTGCCGGCGACGGTAGATCCGGACTGCGGCTCACCCCATCACCCGCCGGCCGCGCCTGCGCCGGGAGACTCTGGCTGTCGGCCTGCTTGAGGTCGCGAGCCGCTCTCGGCGAACCGGACACAGGAGCCCCAGACTCCTCCCCGTCCTGGAGGATCACTGCGATCGGCGTGTTCACTTTGACGCCCTCGGTGCCTTCCGGAACGAGAATGCGCTCGATCCGCCCCTCATCGACGGCCTCGACCTCCATGGTCGCCTTGTCGGTCTCGATCTCGGCGATGACCATGCCGGCCTTGACCTCATCGCCTTCCTTGACGAGCCATTTCGCCAGTTTGCCCTCCTCCATGGTCGGGCTCAGAGCGGGCATCAATACTTGGGTGGGCATTTTTGCTGAATCTCTCAACGGTGTGCTCGGCCCCTCTTCGTTCCTTCGCAAAGGCGCGTGTCAACGCATCGAAGGCAGGGTGAAGAAACCCATTCGATCTTACCTTAGAACGTCAGTCCAAAGCTCGGACGGATCCGGTTCAGGATCGTTCTGCGCGAACTCGGCAGCTTCGTTGACGATGCGTCTAACCTCCGCGTCGATCGCCTTCAGCTCGTCCTCGGTGGCGAGCTTCTTCTCGAGCACACGCGTGCGCACGCGCTCGATCGGGTCGCGCTCCTGACGCACCTTCTCCACCTCTTCGCGCGAACGGTATTTCGCTGGGTCGGACATGGAGTGGCCGCGATAGCGGTATGTCAGCATCTCAAGGATGTAGGGACCATTCCCCTCGCGCACCCACTTGGCCGCCCTCTCACCGGCCGATTTGACAGCGCGCACGTCCATGCCGTCCACCTGCTCACCGGGAATATCGAACGAGCGGCCGCGCTGCGAGAAGTCCGTGGTGGCCGCCGAGCGCTCGACGGACGTGCCCATCGCGTACTTGTTGTTCTCGATGATGAAAAGCACCGGCAGCTTCCAGAGCTTGGACATGTTGAAGGTCTCGTAGACCTGGCCCT
>ERZ795042.846-NODE-846-length-21981-cov-410.583143_pt1 | contig 21981 bp, 35 predicted proteins | sample MGYA00375126_ERZ795042 | MGnify/ENA primary metagenome ERZ795042 (study PRJEB30171, sample SAMN05518105) | compost metagenome | isolation source: Feedstock adapted compost from Newby Island compost facility, Milpitas, CA | place: USA:Newby Island compost...
TCGCCCTCGGTGGCGAGCCGCTTACGGACGTGCGGCAGTATCTGGAGACGCACGGTCTCTGGTTTGAGCTCGAGCGCGGACGCTTTCGGGTAGTGGTCGTTCTGGAGTGGCAGGAGAAGGACGGCTACGGCGCTCTTGAGGAGTGGCGGGTCTATGAGTTCTCGCCGGAAGGTGTCTTCGTGGTCTATGCGGACTGCATTCATCCACGGGACACCTATCTGGTGCTTTCAGCTCAGCTGGAAGGCGCGCGCTTCCACGATGCGACGGAAGCGGAGTATCAGCTGGCGGCTTACATAAGGCGAGGCGGACGCTTTCGTCTCGACGGCGCTGGTCGCTTTCCCACGATGCTGCACATCTACTCCATGGACCAGTTCGGAAAGCTGCTGGTCTCACTCCTTTCGGAAGGAGCGATGCGCCTCAGCCTGCTGTCGCTGGAGTCGCTGCAGGGCTACGTGTTGGAGGCAAGCCCTGACGTTTACAGCATCGACCCTGGTGTCCCACTGATCGTCAAAAGCCATGAGTCTGATCGTCGAGGAAATCCTTGAGGGCCCGGTGATCCTCAACGGACTGCGCTTTGAAGAGCGGGAGGACCTGCGCCGATTCCTGAGCACCATCATAGTTATGGATCTGGGAGCCCTCGCCGGCATGCCGGGACGTAGTCGGCTGGCCGTGCGAGCAAGCGGAGACCCACCGCGCTACTTCGTGGTGGAGCCAGGTCGCTTCGTTCCGGTCGGCGTCGGGCTCCATCCAGAGGCGGAGCTGCTTGCGCGTCTGGGCCCTTCCCCTCTCACTGGGCTCGCTTCTGGCAGAGCATCTGGTAGAGGGACGGATCCAGATCGGCATAAGCCTTCTGGAGAGCCGCACGTCGCTGCTGATCACCGTAGTACCAGGGCATGCAACCGTCAAGCCAGCCACCTTGCTCCATGTCGTCGAAGGAGAGACTGAAGCTTCTGGTGAAGCTTGAGCGCGAGCTCAAGGTGGACGGCGGGCGCGACGACGCGCTCAAGCGCTACTACTACGCGCTCTTGAATCGTCCCCTTGTTCTGGAAGGCAGAGTCTGGGAAGTGCTCTGCGTGGAAGGAAATCGCGTGCTACTTGCAAGCGGAGACGAGGTACGTTATGTCGACGCGTGACATCAGCCTTCATGCCATCTGGGCGCCGGAGCCTGTCGTAGACCATGAAGGCAATCCAATCTATGAACACCGGCTGGGTTTTATGCTCCCTTACCACCTGGACCTGAGCGAGGCGCTTGCTCGGCGCCTTGCCCGCGGGCGTTTGTTCATCCGCACACGCAGGGTCTGCAGCGACTGTCTGCGCATCTGGGATCGTCTGACGCTCATTGAGCCGGGATGCGTCACGACCTTCGACGGGCACCTGCGGCTTCTTCACGTGGACGCGGAGGACGTCTGCTATCAGCTTCCTGTAGACCTGAGCCAGTTCTTGAACGTCTTTGCGGTCTCTAACTTCAGGGTCAGCCGTCAGCTCGAGCTCCCTTCCCTTATCGTAAATGCGCCGGAGCTCTTCGGTGAGCTCCTGTCGCGGTTCGTCGCGGAGGGAAGGCTTCATCTGTACTATATCTCGGATGGTCTTCGTGTAATGACGGTAACAGGAAATGGGTGCGAAATCTCCAGTGCAGCCGCTGTCTTTGACCTACCTCAGGGTTGACATCGTCTCGGAGCCGGTCGTCATCGGGAGCCTGCGCTACTGGGACCCTGATCTCCTGGAACGCAATATCGTGCGTCGCTACGAGGTGTATGGTAAGCTTATGCTCCCTGAGCCGGAAGAGGGGACGTTTCTGGTGCATGTCATCGAGCATTGCGCCGGATGTGGACGCGCGTACGAGAAGCTCTATCGCTGCGGAGCCGACCCTGTCTCGGAGGCGACGGAGCATGTGTTGCTTACGCGCGTGGCGGAGGATCTGGTGCTCGAGGACGAGGCGCTGCGAAAGCTGTTTCTTGAGCAGGAGCCTCCGTTCTACTTCAGAGGGCTGCTACCAGCGATTGCGCTTCGGCTTGCGCGTGCGACTGTACGCGGCAGGCTCAGACTGGTTACCCTTACCCTATCAGGGAACGAGGCATGGCACTTCACAGTCATGCCTGGCATTTGCGAGCGTGAACCTGTAAACGTAGCGCTGATGCCCCTATGACGCCAAACGATATCATCCAGCAGGTTGGCCTCTACCCTGTCGAGTACGCGCTGCGTCAGCGCTACTACAGCGTGCTTGACAAGCTGCTCGCTTTCGAATCGACGGATCTGAGTCTTCCTTCGAGCGACGGGCGCACACTCCTGGATCTTCTGCTTGAGGATAAGCGTGCAGCCAGACTGCTTGTAGAGCGGCGCGCCAGGGAACTGCTCGGCATGGGATCGCGCGGATTGGAGCTGGCGACACGCTATGGTAACGCAGAGATGGCAGCGCTCCTTGTGCGCAGGGGCGTGCGCCCTGTCTCCTACAAGGCGGCGCTTCTGGCCATGAAGGCATGGCCTGACGAGCCATCGGAGGAGCGCATCATCGATGCGGTCGTGGTAGAACGTCTCGGTGACGTCACGGAGCTGCGCGCAACGCGCAGGCCGGAGCGTCTGGTGTTTCCCTTTGCGCTGGACGTCGTGGAAGGACCGGCCATGGTGCGCGGCGGCAAGACGTATGTGGTGCTGCTTCCTGAGGTGCCGATGCTCTTCAGAGGCGATGTGGAGCGCGTCGAGGCGCTGATTTCAGGGAAGCAGCCCTCCTCGACCAGCGTCGTAGAGGAGCGGCGCATGATGTTATAAACCGTGAATACCAGGCCGCCTGCATCAAGACGTCCCGCTTCTTACGGACCTACCCGATTTCCACCATGACGGAGCCTGGCATCAAGCGGGTTCCTTCGAGAGCGCGACGACAGGGCCACGGACACCTCCTTCCGGCTGTGGGAGGTGATTGTGGGTTCGTAACGGCTCTTGAGATCGTGCGGCTGTACCACTGAACCTTCTCCACAACCAGACCCACAGCGCGCCATGAAGAGCAACAGTGAGGTGGCCCGCGCCTGGCGGTGCGGCAAGCCAGCGGCTGCGCACAGCCTGCAGACCGACGGCCATGTGATCTGGAGCTACCGTCTCCCCATAGGATTCACGTACAAAGGGCGTAAGATCGCCCTCCCCTTCCAGAGCCAGGGTGGCATCTTTGTCACGCAGACCACAAGCCGCCACGTGTCGCTCGTGCGACAGGTGGCACACGAGACGGCCAGCGTTCGGCTGGCTGAGGTCATCTACCGCCTGTGGGAAAACGATCGGATCTGTCCGCACTACTACATGGATCCGGGTGCGTTTCTGGAGCACCTGGACGATACGTCGCTCCTGCTGCATGCCATGGGACACTGCGAGCTGGACGCGCTTTCCAACCAGCTCCGCGTGGATCCCATCTCCATGCGGATCTACCTTGGCGAAGAGGACATCACGGATAACTACAGGCTGCTCAAAGAACTCTCATGAGCTGGCTTGTTGGACTGACCCGAGACGATATGCCGCAGCTCATCAACGCGGACTATATTGTTCGCATTGAGCTGGACGAAGATGCGATCTACGCCTTCGTGCTTGAAGGCACGGAGGTCTACGCACATCTTATCTATCAAGGAACGGACGCACAAGAGAAGCTATGCACACTCATCAAGTGGATCGAAAGCCGCGATGGCGTGCTTTCGCTGATCGACTTCCGCTGACGGGATTTCCGATCGGCGTGGCGTTTCTGACCACGGGAAACATTGCGGGCCTGCTCTTTGTAGCCTATTCCATCTTTCATCGTAGGCAGGCTGTCGCGCGCGGCGTGCTCACGGCACTTGCCATCGCCTTCCTGCTGCATGGCGTGGCAAGTCCGATCTACACGGCTGCATTCGCCACGCTGATGGGCACGCTTGTGATGCTTGTGCGCGTGCCACTGCCGCTTCTGTTTGCGATCCTGGGAATTCCTCAGGCGTCAGCCACATCCTGGTGGTTCATCTGGACGGCCGTGGCCACCGGGATCATCGTAGACGACGCGACCAGTGCGAGCAAAGCGTCTATGCGTCTGCTTGCGCAGCTTGTGATTTTCGCTAGCGGATTGATATGGCTGATCGGTTAGATGAAGTGCTCAACCGCCCGCTTCCGGACACCGGGCGGCTTCCGCTTGAGGAGGCAATCTCCCGCGGGTTCTACGAGGGCACGCGGATGCTCCTTGAGAGGGGCGCGCGCTTGGACGTGCAGGCGTCGGACGGTCGCCCTGTGCTCTTGCATCTGGCTACGAGTCCGCTTCGCACGCTCTTGGAAGAGCATCCCGAGCGGGTGCCGGCCACGCACGAGGCGCTGAGCATTCTGATTGAGGCGCGTCTTCCACGCGTGGCGCTGCATCTCGTGCGGCGTGGTGTGGTGCCCGACTACCGGCAGGCCTGCATGCTCATCAACATGCTCTCCGGTGAAGATTGGACGTTCGGGCTGGAGCGCGTCATCACCGTAGACCATCTGGACCTTCAGGACGACGTGCTGACGGTGCAGATCAACCGCGATCCCCGTAAGGTGGAGATCCCTGGCATCGTCGATCTGACGGTCGAGACGGGTCCGGCGCTTATCGACGATCGCACGCTGCTTATGGCGCTCATTCCCGGCGTTCCGGTTCGCCTGCGCGGGCGCGACGTGCAACGCGTGCGCTATCTGCTGAGCGGGCTCTATCCCCAGGCGAAACAGTCGACAAAGATCACGGACGATGAGCGGAAGCTCATGCTCTGACGAGCTGCTCCAGCGCGCTTTCCGTGGGCGTCTTGCGCCGAAGGACGTCCGGGAGCTCGTTCGCATGGAGCTGGAGCCTGAGGACGTCCGCCGTCTGGAGCGTGCCTTCCTGATGCCTGGTGCGGACGTTGTCAGCTACTGCCGCGTCTTCGAGCGTCACAATACGCCATGCACGCTGAAGGTCCTTGAGAAGAAGGGCCAGCGTCTTCTTCGAACGAAGGCGGCGCTGGCCTTCATCTACGAGCGGCCTGATGTGTTCAGGCATGTCTACGAAACAAACAGGCTCAAAGCCCTCTCCGGCATCAGCGCGGCGCTCTACTACGGCCACAAGGTAACACCGGAGCGCCTTGCGCTTTTCGACGGCTTTGTTCGCCCGCTGCTTGCGGGCTACATCCGGGCGCGCCTTGCGAGTCTTTCCATTATCACGAGAGATCGGCAGGCGATGGAGCTGGTGCCGCTGGCCGCGCTGTGGCCGAACCTACCCGAAGGTGTGTGGTATGTCGAACGTGCCTACGGTCAGGCGGCCTGTCAGTACCATGTAAAGGACTGGCTGATTCGCATCATGCTCCGCATGGAAACCGAGCGTTTCCCGCTGAAACTGAAGCGCCTCATCGTTGAAGACGTCGCCATCTGTCCTGATGTGCCGGTGGTGCTGACGCTCGCGCTGCGGTTTGTCGAATGTCCCGGCCGGTTTCTGCTGGATGAGCTCGACAAACTCTACTGGACCACCTCTGGAAAGTCCGATGCGCTCAGGGCCATGGAAGAGTGTGGCGATCTGCAGACGGCAGAGGCGCTCACGCGCGCGCTCATGCGTCGGCGGGACGCGGAGATGGCCCGCACGCTGCTTCGACTGTCCTGGAAACATGAGAGCACCGAGTATGCACTCTTTGCGCTCCTATCAGGCGCGCGTCCTGATGACTCCATGAAACCCGACACCTCTGTGCGTCAATACATAACCAGACTGGCTAAAGCGCTATGATCTTCACATGCGACCAGGTTCGCCTCTACCGCGTGGCCCGGCAGCTTGCGCCGGAGCAGCCGGAGTCGGTCGTCCGCTACATGGCTTCGCTTCTTCTGAAGCTCGTCGACAGCGAGGAGCTCCCGCTGAGCCCGGCGGAGCTCAGCCTCGTGGCCGAAGCGCTGGGCGGTACGATCTTCGACGACGAGCTGCTGGTTCGCGCTCTGGATGCGGACGTCGAAGACGCGATCCGTCTGGACCATCTGGACGAGAAGTGGGGCGTCGACCGCGAAGCAATCATCGACAAGCTGGAGGCGCTCTCCCCGCTTGCCCGCATCAAGCTGCTGCTTCTGGTTGCGGCGTTCTGGTCCAACCCGGAGCGTCGTGAGGTGCCACGCTCGCTGAGAGAGCTGCAGTGACGATGGCGCGCTTCCAGCGCGCCACGTTTCCCCGTTTGCCTTCTAACCGACCAACCAGACCCATAACGCGCCATGGAGAAGATCAACGTACTGGACGTCGGGCAGCTTCCCGACGTGATCCGAGAGCTACGTGCACTGGGCATCCCTGCTTTCATCTTCGGCCCGCCGGGTATCGGCAAGACCGAAGGCATTCAGGCCGCGCTGGAGAAGGACGACATCCTGATCGACCTGCGCGCCAGTCAGCTCGACCCGGTGGACGTGCGCGGTGTTCCCGTCGTCGTGCATGCGGCCCGTGAGCTCAAAGAACAGATCGAGCTCACGACGCTCAAGCTGGAGGCGGCCCGCAAGATAGGCGACGAGAAGCTGGCGCAGACGCTTGAGAAGCGACTGGCCGGGCTCCTCAAGCAGGAGGTTGTGGGCGAGCCGCAGGTCGTCTGGAGCCGCCCGGACTTCTGGCCGCGGGAAGGCAAGGGCATCATCGTCTTCGAGGAGCTCAACACGGCGCCGCCCAGCGTGCAGAACACGCTGCTGCAGCCGTTCGGCGCGCCGCCGGGCTCGGACCGCTTCGTAGGTCCGCACCGCATCCCGAAGACGTTCTATCTGTGCGCCACGGGCAACCGCAAGGAAGACCAAGCGCATGTCATTTCGCTGTCGTCGGCGCTGCGCGGGCGCGCGGTGATCATCAACATTCCGGGTCCCAACCTCGACTCGTGGACCACGTGGGCCGTTCGCAACGGCATCGAGCCGGTCGTAGTCGCCTTCATTCGTTTCCGCCCGGACCTGCTCTACCAACCGCCGCCGGCGCACGACGAGACGGCGCCGTTTCCGAGCCCGCGGGCCTGGGCGCGTTTCGTCTCGCCACTGGTGGCCCGCGGCTTCACCACGCCGGAGATTCTGGCGGCCGCCGTCGGCGAGGAAGCGGCGGCGGAGTTTCTGGCCTTCCTGCGGGAGGTCGACAACATGCCGGACATCGACCGACTGCTCGTCCGTCCCGAAGAGTTCGACCCGCAGCAGCTGTCGGTGTCCGTGCGCTATGCGGTCATTGCCGCGCTCATCCATCGGGTGATAAGCAATCCTGAACTTCTTAAGCCTTCTCTTGCTATCGCCTTAAAGTTTGAGCCGGAAATGGCCGCCGTCTTCATTTCCACGCTGAACCGGCACAGCCCGGAGATGCGTACGCGGATTGTAGCGACGGCGGAAGCGCATCGCTGGGTTGCCAAGCACAGCAAACTGGTGCGTCTCTGATATGGCTGTTCTGAAAGCAAAGATCGGCGACAAGGAGCGCATGGAGATGCGGCGCGTGCTGCTGCATCTCCATGCGAAGTTCCCCTTCTGGGCCTCGCTGGTGCGGCACGCGCAGGTCATAGCTACGCCGGAGGTGCCGTCGGCCGCCGTGGCGCCGGGAGACGTGGTGCTCGTCAATCCGGAGTACTACTTCTCGGAGCGACTTTCTACGGAGGACCGCGTCTTCATTCTGGCGCACGAAGCGGCGCATCTGGCACTGCGCGTGTTCGACCGGCTTGAGGCGCGCAATCGGAAGATCTGGAACATTGCGCAGGACCTCGTGATCAACGAGCTCCTCGCGCTGGATCTGGAGAGCCGCTTCAATCGGGACAGGAAGTCTCAGGAGAAGTGGCACCCGCCGAAAGACGTGCTGCGCGCCAAAGATGCCGAGGAGTTCTCCAGCGAGCAGCTCTACGAAATGCTCATGCACGAGGCCGAGGCGCTCGGCATGAGCCTTGAAGGCCAGCGGCATCCTTCGGCCGGACGTCGGCTCTGCGAGCAGCATCCGGACATGGCCGCGCGTCTTCGCGAGATTCTCCTGCAGTTTTCGTCCTTCGTGTCGGACATCGTCGAGGAGAGCGTAGAGGGCGAAGTCCTCCATGAGGGCGAGCGCGACGAGACCTCCTGGGAGTTCCGCGTGCGGCGCGCGCTTACGCAGAGCCGTATGTTCGGCACCAAGGCACGCGGCGCGGAGCTCTTCGCCCGCCGCGTACTGCAGCCGCGCGTGCGCTGGCAGCTTCCGCTGGCTGCGGCCATCCGGCGGCTGGCCTCCCGGGAGTTCAAGCTGGACTATACGTTCATGCATCCCAACCACCGCCGCATGCAGGGCAGCGACGTCGTGCTGCCCGGCATGCTAGGCGCCCGGGGGCGCGCGGTCTTTGCGGTGGACACGTCGGGTTCAATGCTGGCGCACATGCCCGACGGAGACGCCTCCTACCTGGAGCAGGCGCTGACCGAGCTTGACAATGCACGCCGCCAGTTCCAGCTGGAGGTTTACCTGATCAACTGCGACGCGGAGGTGCACGAGGGCCGTTGGATCCAGCCCTACGAGGAGCTTCCCACGCCAAAAGGCGGAGGCGGCACGAGCTTCGTGCCGATTTTCCGGCACATCGAAGAGAAGAGCCTGCGTCCGGACTTCGTCGTGGTGCTTACCGACGGCGAGGGCAGCTATCCGGAAACGCCTCCGCCCTACGATGTGATCTGGGTTGTCTTTGGCGACGAGACGCCGCCTTTCGGAGAAGTCATCCGTGTAGAATTATGAAGGTTCACGTTGTCGGCATAGGGCGCCTTGAGCTTCCCGAGAAGCTCGTCGAGCGCCTTGCGCGCGTTGCGGCGCGCTCGCCCCGCGCCGCCGAGTGGGTGTGGCTTCCCCTGAACGCCTATTCGGCCACGCGGGAGGACGTCGAGCGCATTTTCGAGTGGATGGCGTCGTTTCCGCTGGAGCGGCTGCGCCGTCTTCTGGTGCGCACGCCGCCTTCCCTGTTGCTTTCCGTGCTCTACGATCTCACCAGAAATCCCGACACGCTGGAGGTATACCTGCAGGCGCCCTCCAGCGTGTCCCTCTTCATCCTGCAGAGTCTTCCCAACCGTATTTCGATAATCAAGCGATTTCTGGATCGGTACGGTCGGCCGAAGCGGTGGTACTTTGAGCGCAACACAAGCCGCCTGCAATCGCTTACCCGTTCGTTCGGCATGCAGCCCTGTTTCAACCTGCTCATTTTGACCTACGACGACTTCCATGTGCTCATTGGAGACAGAGACGCAAAAGCTGTCGGCCATGCAGCTGCTGACATTGAAGCGACGCTGGCGCTTTCGTCCCGACCAGAGCCAGCGGAAGCGGATTCTTGAGCTGGCCGAGCGCTACCAGGCGTACGAGCTGGCGCTTGCGCTCATGACCGTGCCGCAGCAGGCGCCGCTTTCCGAGGAGGATCTGGTGCAGGCGCTTGAAAACCCCGAGATGCGCCAGCATCTGAAGCAGTTTCTGGAGTATGAAGGCCGCCGCAAGTACCTGTCGCTGGCCATCACGATCGGACGGCCCATCCATCCGTGCGCGCTGGGCATCTATCGCGTCTACGTGGGCTGGCGCGTCTTCAAAACGGACGGCGGCCCGGAGCTGCTGGAAAGCAAGCAGTACGAAGAGATCGAGCAGCGTCTCCTGGCGCAGCTTGAGCACGCGCCTTCGCTTGACGAAGTGCTCCGCGTCGTGCGCGGCTCATTTGTGCGGGAGCTGGAGGCGGCCGATGCGAACTACGGCGGCCACATCCAGTTGCTTGAGGAAATCCCGGAGCCCGCGCAGGAGCTCCTCAAGGACAAGCGCGTGCGGGTGCTCCGGAGCTTTCGTGAGATCATGGATTATATCGAAGACCATCAGCTCTTGCATATGCACTCGCCCACGCTGCGCGCGCCCTACGCGCAGCAGCGCATCTGGCGGGTGCTTTCTCGCTATCAGGCAGGCGTGCTGCTGCACATTGAGGGCGAGGGTTTCGTGCTGATCTCTCCGGCCTGTCAGGTAGCCTGGAGTCTGGCCTATCCCGGCAGCAACCTGCACTACTACACGCGCCGTCTGGGCGCGATTTACCGGAACTTTGGGCGCGTACTTGAAGAATTGTCCGGTGACTATGATGACCCGTTTTGAGCGCGTAATGGGACCTCCGGTCCACCTGCTGGACGCACGCCGTCGGAAGCATCTGGAGCTGCTTGAGGGAGACCCCTGGGTGGCGCGCATCGACCGCGTGCTCTCGGTCGAGTGGGTGCACAGCTCACCCTACGTACGTTCGGTCTACCTCAAGGGAAAGCTTCCGGAGCTGAATCCTCCGGAGGTGCTCACGGACGTCGATCCCCTGCTGGAGGAGCTGCGCGTCGTGCCGTGGGAAGCGCTGCTCGGGCTCTGCCTCTTCGACGAGTGCCCTTGGGCGCTTTCGGAGTCGCTGGCGCTTCCCACGACCGCCTGCACGCTGGTGCTGCTCTGCGAGCAGGAAGACGTTGCCGTGGCGCTGGCGCTTGATGCGCAGATGCACGTCATCGAAGAGCGCACAAACGACCCCTTCTCCATGGCGGCGCACCGGCTGCGGCGCGAGCTGCGCCGGAAGCTTTCCCGCGTGCTCGGCAGAGCGCGCATGCTTCTGAAGCTGACTTGAGCGATGGCGCGCTTCCAGCGCGCCACGTTTCCCGCATGTCATGTTCAACCAGACCCACAGCGAGCCATGGCCAGAGTCAAAGTGTGGAACGCGCGCGTGCGCTACGGCGCGCGTGCCAGCCGAGAAGCGCCCGGCAAGCAGGACATCATTGTCGACCTGGGCGGACGACAGGTGCGCATCCTCGGAGACGACCTGTCGCGCTACAGCCCGGGCGACTGGGTCACTGTGCTTGAAGTCGAGCGCGGCGACAGCGTGCAGTACGTGCTGGCCGAGCAGGCCGCTCCCCAGCACGCGCTGACAGCCGAGGAGCTGACGGCACTCAAGACGCGCGCCGAGCAGCTAGCGGAGCTCTTCGCCCACGTCTACCAGAAGGTCCGGGAGCTTCTCCCGGAGGAAGACACGCGCCAGATAGCCACGACAATATTCATTCGACTTGGGAGCTAGTCGCGCGCAGCAGCTCCTCGGCACGCTGCATGATGGCGGGCGGCGCGCCCAGATGCCGGAGCATCTGGTGCAGGCCCAGCGCGATGGCATGCCGCAGGAGGTGCGACTGGCTGATGCGCAGTCCAGTCGTGCGCAGGATCCATTCGGCCAGCTGCAGCTCCTCAAGCGGCAGCCGGATCGACAGCTGCACGCCTGCGCGCCGGCGCGTCTCCCGCGGCAGCACAGGCGCGGGCGTCGGTTCGCTTTGCTGCTGCTCGGCCTCTTCCTCCTCAAGGAAGAGCGATTCGAAATCGTCGATCATAGCAGGCATCTGATGATGGTTTCCAGGTCTTCTATGGCCTTTCGAGCCGATTCCGTTTCCATGCGGTGCAGCAGAAAGCCCGTGCCGTAGAGCTGCTGCAGCGCCAGACTGAACCGCACGGGCGGCAGCACGCGTCCCTCGGGCCAGGCGCCGTAGGCGCGCCGGAGCGCTTCCAGCAGGGAGCGCGCATAACGAGCGCGTCGATCGTAGCGATTGGGCACGATGAGGGCCGACGGCAATTCCACGGCCAGACGGCGCACGCCCACGGCGGCTGCGGGCTCCATGAGCGCTGGAATGAGCACGCGGTCCGCTTCGGCCAGCAGGGAGCGCTCGTGGTGGATGCTGCCCCGTGCGGTGTCGATGATCACCACGTCGTAGTGCGCTTTCGGCAGGCGCGGCATGGGCAGCATGCCGAGTGCCACGCGGCTGAGGTGGTACTCGAGGTCCTTCCCCGACGGATAGAGGTGCAGCCCTTCTCGGACGACAAGGGGTCGGACCGGCTGCTCCACCCAGCGCAGCGCCTCCTTTGGAGGACGCACGCCCAGCGCTTCAGTGGCCGAGGCCTGATGGTCCATGTCCACCAGAAGAACCTTCAGGCCGCGGGCGGACAGGAGGTCCGCCAGTGCCACCGCGAGCGTCGTCTTGCCCGCGCCGCCTTTGGCGGCCGCCAGTGCGATCAGCATTGCAGGTATGCTTCCGTTTCAACCACCAATATAACCCATCGGTGTCATGATTGCAAGACTGCTCTACCGCGTTGCCCACGTTGCTGCGACCGTTGCTATCGTCGCAGGTATCATGTACGAAGCCGCTCGCATTGCACTGGCCGTCGCACGCTTTTACACAGCACGCAACATGCGTAGTGTGATGCGTGCACCTGTGGTGTAATGCACGGTGTAATACACATTGTAATACACATTGTATTACGTCTATGCTTAGCCAGAACAGTAAGTTGCAGCTTCTGGAAGAGAAGCTGCAGGCGCTCTATGAGGAGGCTTCCCATGGCACCCAGTTACCGGAGGGAAGCCTTCTTTCCATTGAGAGCGACGCCAAGACACGCAAGAGCCGCCGCTACGGGTATCTGGTAGGCATCCAGTATCTGGCGCCTTCCTACAACACGCCCTACAACGTGTGCCCAAAGGCCAGCCCCGGATGCATGCTGGCCTGTCTCTACACGGCAGGGCACGGAGGAATGACCAGCGTGCAACGCGCACGCATTCGCCGCACGCATCTTCTCTTCGAAGCGCCCGAGCGCTACTGGGCGCTGCTTCTCAGAGACCTGCTGCGTCTTGTGCGCCGCGCCCGCAGGGAAGGTCTTATGCCCGCCGTGCGGCTCAACGGCACGAGTGACCTCTTGTGGGAACGCATGCCCGTTGTGGTGGGCACCCGGAAACTGGAGCCGCTTCCGCTGCTACTTGAAGAGCTCCAGTTCTACGACTACACGAAGATCCCGCGTCGCCGGGTGCCGCCCAACTACGATCTGACGTTCTCGCTCGACGAGATCAACCAGGACGAAGCCATCGAAGAGATAGCTCGGGGCCGCCGGGTTGCCGTCGTAACGACGTGCAAGTCCCTCACGACGGACATTCCCGCGGTCGACGGCGACCGGCATGACCTGCGCTTTCTGGACCCGAGCCCTTCGCTCGTGCTGCTCCGTCCAAAGGGCGCAGCGCGCGACGACACGTCCGGATTCGTCTACGGTGAGGACCAGCTCAAAACCTTTCTGAGCTATGTACAGACTGCCTGGAGACGCGCCGCCTGAGGAAATCCTGCGCGCGCTCAAAGAAGGGGCAAGTGCGGCGCTCCGCGAGGTCGAGCGGCGCGCGCAGGTCCGAAAGATCGGCTACCTTTCCGACAGGGAAGCGGAGCGTATCCTGCAGCAGATCTTCCAGCACAGCTCCGGCTGCTACACGATGTGCGGCGGCGCCGTGCCCTACTCCTACAACTACTACGCGGAGTCCACCTACCTCTGGGTGGAGTGGGAGTGGAAGCCGGACGGTCTCTACGTTGAGGCGACGGCCAGCCGCACGCGCGCGCCCAGCAGGCCGTTTGGTCGCGCGCCGGACGACCGAGTGTCTTTCCGGCTGAGCGACGAAGAGCGCGACGCGGCGCTTGCACATCTGCGCCAGATGCTGCGCGAGGCGGGTCTTCCGGAGGACACCTCTCCGCTGGAGGGGACGCTCAGCCGCGCGCCGCGCATCGTGCGCGTGTGGAAGGGTGCCATCATCGTGAAGGCAGGCGGCTGCACGGTGTGCTGGGCCCGCTCGCTGGAGAAGCCCTTCGTCTCCTACGGAGGCACTCCGCCTTCCAGAAAGGAACTGGAGCGTGTAGGCGTAGACCCCGAAGACTTAAAGCTGCCGCCATGAAATTCGTGCTCTTCCGCGACGCGACGGGCGCGCCACGTGCCCGTCTGCCGCTGCGCATCGTGCGCCACAGCCCGACGGGCGTCGACTGGGGACGACGCGGCAGCGGCCCCAAGGATCTGGCGCTCTCCATGCTCGAAGCCGCTTTGCGGGTAATGGGACTTTCGACGGCGCATAACGACGAGTGTTCGGAGCTGGCCGAAGCGCTCAGCTACGACTTCGTGAGCGAGGTGATTGTCAACATCCCACGCGAAGGCGCCGAGATCGACGTGGCCGAGGTGATCGAATGGATAAAACGAAAGGGAAGCACCGCGCCAGATGCTTCCCTTTCCTACCAGACCCACAACGCACCAGGCTTGCGCGCAGCGTAGCCTCTGTAGAGGTGCGTCGTCGTCTGGCTTATACGTCGGGGCGCCGGGAGGTTCCCATGTGGCTGCTCTACTGGGTTGTCTTCAGCGCTGCTGCGGCCGTCGTTATGCTCGTGGCGGAGCTAGCTCAGGAGCGACGCCTACGGCGGCGCGCCTGTCGCAGACTGGAAACTCTCGGTTACAATCCCGGTCAGATTCGCCACATGGGCCTTCCTCCGGAGCAGCTTGACTTCGAGTCGGACTGGTTCGTCCGCAGGCTGCTCATGGAGCTCGAAGGCCACATGCGTCTGGACCGTTAACCCGCATGGCCATGCTTTCGATGCTGCTTTACAAAGCCGCCAGTGACAGCCACTGGCACGAGGCGGTGGACTTCGCCTTCAGCCGACCTGTGTCGATCACAGACGCCGTGGACCGCTGCGCCGTCGCGACGGTGCTCGGTTACTACCGCCGCAGCTGCAAGCTGCCAGCCGAGCGCGCCGAAGCCTACCACATCGGACGCGCCGCCCGCGAGGAGCGGGAGGCCCGCCCTGCCAGTCTGCTGGCGGTGCGCGGCGCCATCATGGCGCTGGGCTGTCCGCACGTCGACAGCAGAGCGCTGGCTCGGGCGATCAAGGGTGCGCTCGGCGATCGCTCGGGATCGCTCAGCGACGGCGAGCTTCGCACGCTGCTCCGGTATGTGGAGGACCGCGCCCCGCTTCTGGTGCAGTATCTCGCAAAGCACGGCATTCTGTGCAACGACCAGGAGCTACTTGCCAGCTGGGAGGACGTGAGTCCGGACCAGCCGCTGCTGCTGAGCGTCGTGCGCTACTTTGCCAACCGCGGCGCGCTTACGATGCTGGAGGTGCACTACGTCGACCACGTCATGCTGCGCTTTTCGCCCGAAGAGCGGCGCGTCATTCTATCGCTTCTCTTTATGACGAACCCGGAAGCGGCCGTAGAGGCCATCGCAAAGCGCGGCATGGCCGAAGACGATCCCACCGTGATGCTATACCACAACTTGATGGATGATCTGATACTCTAAACCACACAGGAGGATACCATGATCAACGTGTACTTCATCGGCAATCTCGGGGAAGACCCGGAGCTGAAGCAGACGCAAAGCGGCCACCCGTATGTGCGGCTGCGCGTGGCCAGCAACGACCGCGCCGGTGATCAGGAGATCACCACGTGGATTACGGTAATGGCCTACGGCCCGACGGCCGAGGCCGTCGCGGGCTACCTGAAGAAGGGTGCGCGGGTCTTCGTGCAGGGCTCGCTGCGCCAGCACGTCTACGAGTCGGGCGGCCAGCAGCACACGACCTACTATGTGGTCGCCCGCCGCATCGAGTTCATCAACAATCCGAACGGGCAGCGCCGTGCGGATCAGCCTGCGGCGCAGCCTGCGCGTCCGAAGAGCGCCCCGCAGCAGGCGAAATTGTCGCAGCGGCCCCGCGCGCCGCAGCAGAAGCATACGCAGCCTATCGTTGCGCCCGTAGACAAGTCGCTGCCTGCTGATGACCTGCTCTTCCTTTAACGAACGCCGTCTTGCGCAGCGATTCGTTACCTCGCAGGTCCTTCAGATCAGCCGCAACGACGACTGGGAAATCTATTATCCACAGATCGAAGACGGTCGTCTGGTCGTGGAAGCGCTGAACCGGACAAGCGGTAAGCTGTACCGGTTCATCTTCAAGGACCCGCCGGGTGACGGGCTGCGCGCTGCGCATCGCAGAAAAGCAAAGGACGCCATCATCATCACGCTGCGCTATGGAGACGCTACTGAACCTGACGACAGAGATCAAGATTCTGCTCCACCAGCTCGAGGAAAGCAACCTCGACGACGAAGCCGCCGCGCTCGTTGACGCCTATCTGGCGGATTTGGAGGCGGCCTTCGACAAGAAGGTCGATGCGTACGTGTCGCTCATGCGTGAGCTGGAGCTGCGCGCAAAGGCACGCCGCGAGGAAGCCGAGCGGCTGCTGGGAAGAGCGCGCCAGGACGAGGAGCTGCATCGTTTCCTGAAGACTCGGCTCATCGAGGCGCTGCGCATGCTTGGCCGCACGCGTCTGGAAACGACGCGCTACCGCCTCAGCGTCTATCAGAGCGGCCAGCCTCCGGTGGTGCTCAGAGTTTCGCCCGAGGAGCTTCCGGACGAGCTCGTGCGTATCGAGCGCAAGCCCGATCTGCATGCCATCCGTAAGGCGCTCATCGAAGGGCGGCTCTCGCCGGAGGTAGCCGAACTGGGAGAGCGAACCTGGACCATCCGCATCAGCTAGCCATGCTCGACCGTCTGAAGGAGCAGGGCGTACCCGAGTCGGTCGCCCTGCTTCTCCTCCACCTGAGCGCGGAAGGCCTTGAGCATTCCCGCGAGGAGCTCGTTCAACGACTGCTGGCGGCGCCGCTTCTGTGCCGCGCGCTGCGCGTTGCGTTCTGGCCGAACTTCGGTAGGCTTCCCCTTGATCAGGTGGAGACCGCCGTGCGCGGGCTACTTCAGCTGCTCAACAACGACGTCGACTACGAGTGGCTACGGCAGCATGCTACACCACGGCTGCTTTCGCGGCGCTACCGTCCCGGCGACATGGAGCGTCCGTCGCTGGCGCGCTGGAATGAGCTTCAACTCGGCATCGGCGTAAAGGTCCGTCCGTTTCCACCGCATCTGCTTGCGAAGGCCTTCCGCCTGTTCGATTCCGTGCGGGACATGGCCGAGGAGCGCTATCCGGCGCTCTACGTTCAGGCGGAGCTGGGTAAGCATCTGGGCGTCTCGCTTCGCGGGGTGAAGGCCGTCCGGTCGCTTCTGCGCGTGACCTATCAGGGACACGTCGCCTACATCGCCTTCGACGAGGGGCTTTACCCGTCGGAGGCCGTCTTCGACAACGACGTGGGACCGGACGCCGAAGAGCTGCGCCAGCGCGTGCATCAGTTTCGTCGGCAGGTTGCACGGTACACCAAACCGCTCAAAGAGCTATGCTAGACTACGTAGACCGCCTGTTTCCGCATGTTTCCAACCGCTCCCTTGCGGCGCTTCTGGTCTTCTGTCGCCACAGCTACGACCAGGGCGAAGACGTCACGCCCCAGCTGGATCGTCTGCTGGCATCGGCGTATTACTACCCGCAGCTGTTTCGCCATCTGTACTCCCACATAGCCAATGGGAATCTCAAGCTCTACCGGATCCAGTCGCTTCTTGACTTCTACGACTGGATCATCCAGCAGCCCGATGCACCGGTTCTGGAGTCGTGGGCGCGTTACAATCCATTTGAGCATTGCAGCTACTGGGAAGTCCATCTGACCGACGAGTCCGCAATCGAATTGCTGGACCGTCGCAGCTTGGACAGTCGCAGCCTGGACGAGCGTCTTCGCACTGTGGCCATCCCGGAGGACCTGCTGCAGCTGCTGAAGTTGCCTGAAGCGACCGTGGAAGACGCAGCCGGTCCGCATGTCAGCTACCGGGCGCTATTGGAGACGGGCAGAAGGCTCCGCAATGTGCTGGACTCCTACCAGTGCTATCTGGCCACCAAGCGCGTGTACTACGCGGTCCGCTATGAGCATGCGGATCGCGTCTGCTTTGTCTTCATCAATACGGAAGACCTGAGCAATCGCATCGTCATTGATGACCCAGACTTCAGCCACGAGATCCGCCGCAAGATGGGCGCACGCTTTGGCGTGCTCACGCGGCGCTACAGAGCTCTTGCGGAACTGTCATGACTGTGATCGGGCTGGTGCATGCGGCACTGGCGTCCTGGGTGGTGATGGGCGCCGCGCAGGAACCGCCGCGGCGCCTCTGGCCCATGTTGCTTGCCGGTCTGCTGCTCTGGCCGCTTATGGACCTGCTACTTTTAATCTTTGTGTGCTATGGATGGATTCAAGGTCGCCGTAGCGCTCCGTGAAGCCGGGCTGTCCGAGGAGGCCGCCGCGCGGCTTGTCACTTGGGAGAAGGATCTTTCGGCCCGTGCGCTTGAGACGATTCAGGCGCTCGGCAGCGAAGTGCGTCCTCTCCTTGAGTGGACGAGCCAGCTTGTCATGTCCGAGGGCAACTTCAAACTGAAGACGCGCTTTGCGGCGCTGGCGCTCTCCGAGCCGGACATCGCTCGGCACATGTGCCAGTGGTTGCTCCGTCCGATTTACACGCTGCGCCCCGACCCGGAGCAGGGGACGGTCGCGGAGCGGCTTCTCCACATGCTTGCGGATTCTCCTATCACGCTGGAACCCGTGGGTGATCTCTACCTTGAGGCTTTTCGCATTCCCGGCGTAGAGCTCACGGACATGTCGCAGGTGCCATACGGGCAGCTGCAGCTTGCACTTGAGCTTCCCCATTATACCTTCGATCTGTGGCGACGGATCTATAAACCCTTCCGGCTGCTCCGCCTGCGCGAAGGTGGTGCAATTGTGTACCTGCAGGTCGCAGGCGTCTACCGGATTCACTGCTTCTACCGGGGTGAGTGCAGTCGCGCGCTGGTGCGGCGCATCGGCGCCCGCAAGGCCGTGCTGACGCGTCGCGCTCGGCTTCTGGAATCCATGGACTGATGGAAGCAGTCGGACCGCTGGAGGGCCGCTACGGCCTCTGCCACCCGGGCGGCATTGAACATCTGGTAGGGGTCGTCTCAGTGCTCCCTGTCTTCGGAGAGGGCGGCACGCTGGAGCTGCGCCATCCCGAGGACGGACGGCTGCGCGTGGTGCGTCGGAAAGACGACCACTACGAGCTCACGCTGGACCCGCAGACGTTCACGACAGGCGCACTGCGCGTGCGGCTTGTCACCTCCGAAGGACGCCGCTACGTGCTTGTGCCTGCCCGGTGGGGTCTGCGCGTGCGGCCGTTTCTGCGACGCATCGGCGATTACGCGTTTCGGCTGGGGGACCGGTGGCTTGCGCTTCCGATTCCCGTGCTCTTCCGCATGGAAGAGATCTGCCTGGCCGGTGCGCAGGAGCTGGGCGTCTTTCGGGCGCTTGTGCCCGCGATGGCGCCTGCGCTCGAGGCGCTGCTTCAGGGGCACGCCGTGGCCCGGCATGTGCACGTGCCCTTCGTGCTGCGTCTTCTGGAGTCTGCAGGAAGTCCGGTCACGCAGGAGCAAATTGATCAGATCCACCAGGCCATGGCGCTCATAGCCGAGGCGTCGCCCCGTGGGCGATCGCTTCTGGGAGATGTGCTATGACGGCAGTGCTATCCTTTCTGTCCTACCTGTTTGTGCTCATCGGCGTGCTGTCGACGCTCGAAAAGCCCCGCCTCTGGAGGAAGCGGCGGCTTCTGTTTGCGACAGCCGCCCTGCTTGCCACGCTGGGTCTTCTGCTTGGCAGCTGGATCATTTCGCTTGTAGCTATCTGTCAATCAATCTACGCATGCTATGCTGGGCACCGTCGTTACCTGGAACGTGCAGCACGTTGACATGCCCCGTTTCCGTGAGATGGCAGACCGTCTGGGTCTGCGGGCTTCCCATTACCAGCGGCTGCTTGCCCGCAAGAGCGCCGAAGCACGCGTGCGCAAGCTGCGCGAGATGTCCCGTGTGGGACGCTACGTGCTAGACGGGGACGTCGTGCTCTGGCACGACGGCCGGCGGGCCGCCGTCGCCGGGCGTGTACTTGAGGACGGACAGCTGCAGCTCGAGGGGAGCTTCGCGCTGGAAGCCGCGGCCGTCAACGTTTCGCTTGAGGTGCACTCCACGGTGATCTCGGCGCTCGTGCGGGACTACATCGAGCGGCTGCGCGCGCTGCGGCTGCGCCAGCACGGGGGCGTCTATTTCGTTTCCCATCGGCTGATCGGTTATCTGGAGCGTCTGGAGCAGACGCTCCTGGAGTTTCAGGCCGGGAGCCTGCGTCGTTTCGACGTGGAGCATCTCGGGGAGGACGACACGCACGGCATCGCGCAGGCGCTCCGAGACCGGCTGCGCGCGCTGCTCGGCGAGCTGCGGAGCGTCGGCGACGCCCGTGAAGAGACGCGCGCACGTCATCTGGAGCGCGTGCAACGCGAGCTGTCCATTCTCTCGGCGCTCTTCCAGGACATCATGGAAGTGGCGCGCAGCGAGGAGCAGCAGCTCCGCAAGACGCTGGCAGAGGTGGCCCGCACGCTGCCGCCTTCGGTGTTCCGCGCGGCGCTGGAGACCGAGGCGTCGTTCAAGCCGGATCTGGAGCGTCAGCTCATGCTCTGAGGCGCGGCGCATAGCCGTCCGTAAAGACAGGCGGCTATGCCAGGCAGGCTCGATCAACTTCGGCTTGAAGTAGAGCTCGGGCGTTACGATCGGCTTCGATCGTGGCCTGCGGAAGTGCGCAGCGCGGCGCTCGGGCTGTGGCTTCTGCCCACGTGCGACGATGCCGAGGAGCTGGAGCGTGCGCTCATGGGCGCGCAGGTCAAGGCGAGCTGGTTGCTTCCCTTCGTGCACACGGGCGTGACCGACGAAGCACTTCGCGTGCTGGCCCGTCGCACGGGAAGCCAGCTCATTGAGCATGTGGGCGCGCTCACGGCGCGGCAGCTCAGTATGCTGGCCCGCGAGCAGCTGGTGGAGCCCCGCGTGCTCATCGCCCGTCTGCGCGCCCGTGGTGCTTCTCGGATGGTCGTCCGGGCGCTTCTTGCGCTGCTCGAAGGCATGTACCGCCGGGGCGTTTCGCTGGAGCAGCTCTATCGCTACGTCGCAGCCGAAGGGCAGCTTTCAGGCGACGTCTCCTTGGAGGTTCAGCGGATGGCGCTTGAGATGCAACTGGCGCCAGAAGTGCGCGCGCTGCTCATGTACCTGGCACCTCAGAGCAGCGCTCCGGCGGTGGCCATGCTGGAGACCGAGATGCTGCCCGCCTCCATTGCGCTTGCATCGCGGCGCGTATTCAGCGGCGTGCGGCTTCTTGTCGCCCGAGAAGGGGAGGTGCGTCAGCTGGCCCGAGTGACACGTTCCGCTTCGCAGCGGGAGCTGCTCTGGCTTGCTTCCCGCGTGACGTTTCTGTCGACGTCCGTGGCGCGGTCTTTCCTTGATCGGCTCTCCAGATCCAGCCGGGAGCTGCTTCCCCTCTTGGTGGCAGAGCTGCGTCCGATGACGCTTGCGCTCCGGCTTACGTCGGGCTTCACGCCAGAGGACTGGCTTCGCTTCGCCGAACAGCTGGACCGGCGCGGTGCGCTGCTGGAGGCGCTCACGGCCGCGCTGACCGATCAGGCAGCCGTTGCGCAGCTCGGCGGGCTTCTGAACGCCTGGGAGCGTCTCAGCGCGCATAACGCCGGGAAAACGGAGCCATGCGTCGAGAGCTACAGTACCTGAGCGATGCCGTCGAGATGATCCGTTTCGTGTTCAAAGCGGCTTTCGACGTGCTCGAAGACGCCGAGCCGCTGGGCACGGGCCGGAGCCTCGTCTCGGACGAGCGCCTTCGCGCGCTGGCGCGCTCCATCGAAGACTTCGTGGCCATCTGCAGGACGAACCTAGGGGACGATGCTGGCACCTGAGACGCTTCCCGTAGTTGACCGGCCGCAGCGGCGCCCTGTGGCGCTCTGGATTTCTGCGCTGATAGCCATCCTGCTGATGCTATGGTATACGCGGTAGAGCGGCTTACCTGGGAGCAGGTCCTTGTGGGCACGTCGGCAGCGCTGGGCGCGCTTGCGGGCGCTGCGTATGGCGCGCTGATGCTTTTCTTCGGCATGGTGCTGCTGGGCGCGCTGGTCTACGCCGCGTGTTTCATTGCAGGACACGCGCTGGGTTTCTACGGCCGCCCGCGTCCTGTCGCCTCCGCGCTTGCCGGTGCCTATCGGGTACGGCTCTCACCACTGGGCTACGAGTACCTGCTCGTCGTGCCGAGCGGGCTGGAGCACGACCGGCTCTTCCTCTACCCGACGCAGGCCGAGGAAATCGGCCGCCGCTACGGCATAGAGAGGCTTTCGCCGTTCACGCCGGAGTACTTTGAGCTGCTCCGCACGCTGCGCGAGCGCGCCCGCGACGAAGTCGCCGAAGAGATGCGGTCGATGGCGCTCTCAAGCAAGTTCTCAGCGTCAACTACCCACGACTGAAGTCATGGGCTTGTAGCTGCTCTTTGACCCATTCCG
>ERZ795042.853-NODE-853-length-21877-cov-40.190221_pt1 | contig 21877 bp, 15 predicted proteins | sample MGYA00375126_ERZ795042 | MGnify/ENA primary metagenome ERZ795042 (study PRJEB30171, sample SAMN05518105) | compost metagenome | isolation source: Feedstock adapted compost from Newby Island compost facility, Milpitas, CA | place: USA:Newby Island compost facility...
GGATTCCTCCGAATGCTTCTACGGAGCGCAAAATCGAACTCATCATCAAGGCGCTTAACGATGCGGGAGAAGTCGGACGAAGACAAATGAGACGCGAACTTGGACTGAGGCCTCGCTAATGCGGGGCCTCACCCATTTACGGGGGGTGGTTCCATTGAGCGAAAGGGACGTAAACGAAATTTTACAGCGTTTGGCCCGTGTGGAGACAAAACTGGACATTGTGATCGAGGATAGGGAAATTGTTGCAAAAGCCATGAAAACGGCAAACGAGGCAATGTATCGGACAAAATCCAACGAAGAAAGAATCAAAAGAATTGAATCTCATCAAACGTGGTTGTGGAGAACGATAGTCACTTCAATTATTGGTGTTGTCATTGGATTTTTTACGAAGTTTTGGGAGAGGTGATACCATGGAAACTATCGCAACGGACATTCTGTCTCTTGCCGCCGTTGTCGCGGCGTACGTGGGTGTGGTGAAGGCATACGGCATCGATCCGAAGCACAGCCATGTCATCGCGCTTGTGATTGCGGCGGTGTTTGTGCTGGTGCCGGAGTTCATCCAACAAAAGCTTCTTGCCATTTCCATCGTCGGGCTTACGGCTTCCGGTGCATACAACTACATCAAGAAGCGGGATGGTAGTCAATGAACATCATTCAGGACTTTATCCCCGTTGGCCGAAAGAACCGCCCCGGAAAGAAACTGAACGGTCCGAAATATATCACGATTCACGACACAGCAAACGCGTCCAAAGGCGCGGACGCGCTCATGCATGCGCGTTATCTGAAAGGCGACGATGCGGCAAATCGTCCGGCCAGTTGGCACTTCACGGTGGATGATCGAAACATCGTCCAGCACCTTCCTCTTGATGAAGTGGGGTGGCACGCCGGGGATGGTTCCAACGGACCTGGTAACACGTCCAGCATCGCCATCGAGATTTGCGAAAACTCGGATGGGGACCGCGCGAAGGCGGAAGCAAACGCTGCTTGGCTTGTGGCGTATCTGTTGAAACAGTTAAACCTTCCCCTTGACGCAGTGGTCCAGCACAACAAATGGAGCGGAAAGAATTGTCCGCACATTATCCGCGCACGGAAAGGCGGCTGGGAGGCGTTTATGGCGGCTGTGAAGGCGCATTTGGAACCGCCCAAGGATGAAGTATCCCCTTGGGCGAAAGAGGCCCACAAATGGGCTGTGGAGCGCGGCATCACGGACGGCACGCGGCCCAAAGACCCTGTTACGCGGGAAGAAGTCTGGACGATGCTGTATCGCGCACTTGGAAAAGGTTGACAAGACGTGTGATACGCTATATGCTGAAGACGTCCTCAATCTTTCCTCATCCCCGCTGGTCATTTGACTGGCGGGGAATTTTTTATGTCTTTAAGAATAAATGGCGATCCCATAGCCGACCTTTACGAAGACATTGCGGCGGAGGAAAAAGCGCGGGCGACCTACCAGTGGCTCATTGACATGACCGACGACCCGGATTTGCAGGACGGGCTGAAGTTCCTTCGGGAACGGGAAGTAGTGCATGCCTTGCGCTTCCGGGAAGCGGTGGAGATGCTGAAGGCGGAGCGGGACCACAAGAAGGCGTATTTGCCAGTGACGCAATTCTGAGGGGCCGGCTAGGAGCGTACCGGCAAGAGGGATCGATGCGTCGTCTCGTTGCCGCCAGGAATCGGAACCGGCGGCGAGCTTTCGGCGAGGCTGCGCGATCTGAACCAGCGGTCCTCGATCCCGAAAAGATGATCGGTCTGCGACCAAGGACGCGATGCCGGAGCAGCTCCTGCGAAGCTCCGCCGGTACGGGCGGGGCTTTTTTTGTTTCCAATGAAAAATATTTCCTCGAAACGTTTCACCTCATTTTTCCTGCATCAGCGGGAGATGCCCGACAAAAGCAACCACAAGCGGACAAACAGCCGGCAAACGTTACCACAAAAGGGCTTATAAGAAAACAAAAACCGATTATGGAGGCGCTCACAAAATGGGTATTGACGCACACGATAAAATCCGATATTTTTGTATTGGTGAAACGTTTCGATCACTTATTGGCGCTTGTATTTTGAAGGAGATCGTGCGATGGCAACGATCAAGGATGTGGCCAGACTGGCTGGAGTCTCCATATCCACCGCATCTTACGCCCTTAACGACAAAGGAAATGTCAGCGAATCGACAAAGGCGAAAGTTTTGGAAGCGGCAAAAAAGTTGAATTATCAAAAAAACGGTTTGGCTACGGACCTGAAGCGAAACAGCACCAAGACGATCGCCTTGATTTTGAATGACCTTTCCGGTCCGTATTACTCGGAACTGATCCGGGGGGTTCAGGAGACGGCGCTGGAGAACGGATACGATCTCATTGCCTGCAGTTCGTTCGGAGGCGCCGATTCCACCGCCATCAAATTTTTGAAAGAGAAGCGCGTAGACGGGGTTATCGTATCCGCCCACAGCGTTCCGGACGAGCGCATTCTCGAATCCGCCCGGAAAGGTTTCCCCATCGTCGTGCTCGACCGATTCCTTCGAGGGGATCATATCTATAATGTTTTGGTTGACAACGAGAAAGGGGGTTATATGGCCACGGAGCTGCTGATCCGGAACGGGTGCAGGAACATCGCCTTCATCAGCGGCTCGACCAACTCCTACGATCATCAAATGCGTTTCAAAGGATACACGCAGGCGCTTCAGGATTACAACCTGGAAAACCCCTCGAAATGGAATCTGTCGGGAAAATTCACGATCGACGGGGGTTACATGGCCACCAAGCTGCTGATTGCCCAGCGCAAGTTGCCGGATGCGATTTTTTACTCCAACGACGAGATGGCGATAGGCGGGCTGAAGGCTTTTCAGGAAGCCGGAATCAAGGTTCCTGATGAAATTTCGGTGATCGGATTCGACGATATTGTCCTCGCGGAATACGTCAATCCTCCCTTGACAACGGTCCGCCAGCCCAAATATGAGGCTGGTGCGCTGGCCGCCCATTTGATCATGCAGCTCCTGGAAGGCCAGGAACTCGAACATGAATATATGCTGCCGACGGAATTGGTTGTCCGGAAATCCTGCAAGCTGAAGGAATAAGCGTGCGGATTTCCGAATGGGGTGAAAGCGTTTACGATTCATTAAACGTTGCGCGCGGCCTTTAATCCCAATTCTTTAAGACATACGAAAGGGGTTGAAAGTATGGGAAAGAGATCGGTTGTGACGGCTTTGATTCTTGCGCTGGTTGTCGCGTTGGTCAGCGCCTGCAGTTCCGGCAAGGGCGAAAACGCAAGCCCGTCGGAAAGCAGCTCGCCCTCGCCGAGCGCCAGCGCCGCTCCGGGCACCGGCGGTTCCGACGGTTCCAAGGAGCAGGTGGTAATCACGTATGTGAACTGGAATCTGGGCACCGAGGCGGAAAACAATATCGAACGCCAAATGATCAAGGCGTTTGAAGAAACCCACCCGAACATCAAGATCCAGCTGGACGAAAACTTCGACTATTCCAAGTACATCGATTCGCTCTCGGCGGTGGCCGCGGCCGGCAGGCTGCCGGATGTGATCATGCTCCCCAACATCCCGCTGGGCTTGTCCAACGAATGGCTGCTGGACATCACCGAGTTCACGGCCAATGATCCGGATTGGGGCAACCTGCCGAAGATCCTGGAGGAAGCCACGCATTACGGCAAAGGAATTTACGCGGTTCCGGCCGGCATGTTCTTCATGGGTTACTTTATCAACCAGGATCTGTTCGAACAGGCCAATCTTCCGGAGCTTGAGTTTGCCCCGGCGTGGGATGAATTCGTAAATGCCGCCAAGACGCTGAACAACCCGGCCGAGGGAATTATCGGCCTGGCCGAGGATGTGCAAATTCCCGAATGGTATCCGGCTTCCGTCAAGCCTGAATACGGATGGTTCACCTGGGACGGACAGCAATACCACCTGAACGATCCGGTGTTTATCGAAGCCGTCAACAAGGCAAGGGAGTTTCACCAGGGCAAATACACGTACGACAGCCTGAGCGAAGAGCAAAGGGCGCAATACAACGCCAGCTGGTACGGGGAAGTCTGGAATCAGGGGAAAATCGCCATCCGCTGGGACGGCACCTGGGCGACCCGGGATTACGGCAAACTGAATTTCAGATCGAAATTCATCGGCGTTCCCGGCGGCAGATTCGTGCTCGTCGGCGACTTCATGGGGATTTCCAAGAGCAGCAAGCACCCGAAAGAAGCGTATGAATTCGCCAAATTCATGACCTTCGGCAAAGACGGCATTCTCAAACGGATCGAACTGAACAAGGACGGGTCTTACACGTCGCTGCCGCTCACGACGGAGCAGTCCGTGCTTGACCAGTATTTCGCCAGCGGCGCTTACCCGGGACTGGAAGAAGCGTTCGCTCAAATCGACAACGCGATCGTCGAAGGCGTGAAAATCGTTCCGGGTTACGTCCGGTCCCGTTGGGAAGCTCCTACCGGCGTAAAAATCGGAGACAAGGAAAATGCGACGATTGGCGATTTGATCGCGGACAGCATGCACGGCACAACCCGCATCGAAGACTACGCCGATCAAATCAACAGACTGGCGAACGAAGAATATCAAAAAGCGAAAGAAGCGATCTCCGCCCTTACCCAATAATTCATCAGGAACCGACCCGTGACCAGAGGAGGTGGAATCCATTGCCAAGACGAAGTGCAATCCGGACCTTCGGTTTGGCCTTGATCGGACTTCTCCTGTTCCCCGGCATTTTCGGAAGCGCAAGCGAGGGGAAAAACGATCGTGATTCTGCCGCTCTGGATCAATGGGGCAACCAAGGGCCACCTGCGGTTGACGGGGGATCCTACCGGATCCCCCCATCCCGTTTTCTTACTGCTCCGGGCACATCGCTTTTGACCGGCGACGACGCGTACGGTTACGCCGAAGGCGCCATTCGCCTCCGTCAAGGCGATTCCTTTGAAGCGGAGATCGACCTGCCGGCCGAAGGATGGTACGTGCTGTCCTTTGATTCCTTCCTGCTCTCCGAAGGTTTGCAACCGGCGGAATTCAGCGTCGAGGTGAACGGCGAGGTTCCGTTCCCCGAAGCCCGCCGCGTCGTTCTGCCGCCGCTGTGGAAAAGCGGCACGGATGATTTCCCCAGGGACCGGTATGGCAACGAAGTGATGCCGGCTCCCGAGCGCGCGGAAGAATGGCAGACGGCATCCATCTTCGATTCCCGCCGGATGAGCCCGGAACCGCTTAAGGTCAATCTGCGTCAGGGGAAAAACACCATCAAGGTCACCTTGCTCGCCGGAGAGGTGCTCTGCGGCAGTCTGGTACTCACCCTGCCGGCCGAACCCCCGTCATATGCCCAATACGAGGCGCGATACGCCGATGCGTCCAGGGCCCGGCAGGTCCTGATCGTCCGCGAGGCGGAAAAGCCGGATCTGAAAAACGATACCACGATCAATCCGATCCCCAGCCGGGATTTGGCGGCCGTCCCCTATGACACGAACGCGCTCTTGCTCAATACGCTGGGCGGCAATACGTGGGATTTGTCCGGACAGGCGGTGTATTACGACATTACGGTCGAGCAGGCGGGACTTTACCTTATCGCGGTCAAGTACAAACAGCCGGACAAACCGAACGCCCGCGTGTTCCGAACGTTTACCATCGACGGTCAGGTTCCCTTCCGGGAAGTCCGGCATTATCCGTTCGAATTTACCAATGACTGGAAAACCGAAGTGTTGCACGGCGAAGAAGGGCCGTTCCTGTTTTATTTGAGCGAAGGCCGGCACCGGCTCGGCATCATGGCGGACGCAAGCCCGTACTACGAGGTGACGCGGCTGCTGCAGGATTCGATCAAGAAAGTGAACGATCTCAGCCTGGACATCCGCAAGTTGGTCGGCAACGACGTCGACCGGTACCGCGAATGGGAAATTACCGATTATATCCCGACCATCCGGGACGACTTGCTCGGCATCGCGCAGGCGCTAAGGGAAGAATACGCGAAAGTGCTGGAACTGAACGGCGGGGTTCGCAGCGCTGAAGGGCTCGTGTACATGCGGATGACGATCGACACCCTGGAAAAGCTGGCCGCCGACCCGAACCGGATCCCGCGCCGGCTCCCGCAACTGAACGGCGGTTCCGGATCGGTCCTCCAGAATCTCTCGCTGGCGATGCAGGAATTTGAACTCCAACCTTTGACGATCGACCAGATCTACCTGACAGGGAACGAATCTTCCCTTCCGTCCTACGGGGCATCCTGGTTCCGGTCGTTCCTGGAAAGCGTAAAACGCTTCTTCCATTCGTTTGTGCCGCAAGATCCCGGGCAAAGCGGGCAGACGACGCTGCAGGTGTGGATCAACCGGCCGAGAAACTACATGGACCTGCTGCAACGGATGACGGACGAGGAGTTTACGCCGAAAACCGGCATCCGGGTCAATTTCTCCACCATGCCGAACGAACAGCGCCTGACGCTGGCGAGCGCCTCGGGGACGGCGCCGGACGTTGCGATGGGGATCAGCAACTGGATCCCCTTCGAGCTGGGCATCCGCGGCGCGGCACTCAACCTGAAGCAGTTCGACGATTTCGGCGAGGTCATCCGGCCGTTCTCGCCGGGCGCTTTCCTGCCGTTGACGGTGGGGGACGAGGTGTACGCGATGCCGGAAACCCAGGACTTTTATGTGCTGTTTTACCGGAAGGACATTCTGGATTCGCTGGGCATTCCGGTGCCGGACACGTGGAATGACGTGATCGAGATTTTGCCGGAACTGCAGCGTTACGGCATGAACTTCTATTCGCCGATCGCCGGCGCGCCGGGGAACAAGCCGTTCATGGTGACGGCGCCGTTCATTTACCAGCACGGCGGCGACGTGTTCGGCAAAGACGCGTTCGAGACCGGAATCGACAGCCAGGAGTCGCTGGAAGGCATCCGGCTGATGACGGATCTGTTCAAGATCTACGGGCTCCCGATGCAAATCCCGAATTTCTTCGAACACTTCCGCACCGGTACGCTGCCGATCGGGATTTCCAATTTCACGACCTACGTGCAGCTGCACACGGCGGCGCCGGAACTGGCGGGACTGTGGAAAATTGCGCCTGCGCCGGGGGTCCGGCGGGACGGGGAGACCGTGCGCTGGCATCCGGGATCGGCGCAGGTGTCGATGATTTTCAGGGACACCGAACATCCCGCCGAAGCGTGGGCGTTTCTGAAATGGTGGCTGTCGGCGGACACGCAGCTTCGCTTCGCCAATCAGCTGCAAACCCTGTACGGCAAGGAATACATGTGGAACACCGCGAATATGGACGCTTTTCGCCAGGTGTTCTGGCCGGAAGAAGACAAACGGGTCATTCAGGAGCAATGGCGCTGGCTGAAAGAGGTCCCGAAGACGCCGAGCTCGTATATGATCGAGCGCGAACTCAGCAACATCTGGAACAAGGTGGTGTTCGACGGGGAAAACATCCAGTCCGTGGTCGAGGAATCGGTCGATGTAATCGACAAGGAAACGGTCCGGAAGATGGAAGAATTCGGCTACATGAAAAACGGGAAGGTCGTCGTTCCCTATCCCGTCACCACGATCGAGGATGTGGAAGGATGGGTGGAAGGCCGAGATGGAAACTAAGCCGAACATCGCGATGCAGGCAGGCGTCGGAACGGTTGCAAAGCCCGCGACGCGCGTCAGGCTGAGGAAATGGATGAGCAGGGAAGGTTCCGCCTATCTGTTCCTTGCCCCGTATCTGGTGTTCTTTGTGACGTTTATCGTCCTTCCCGTCGTGTTCGCGATCGGACTTTCCTTTACGAACTTCAACGCCATCCAGCCCCCGAAATTCACGGGGCTCAAAAACTACATCGACCTCCTGACCCGGGACAATGTCTTCATGCAATACGTGCTGCCGAATACGCTGAAATTTTCCCTGATCGTCGGACCGGCAGGCTATCTGTTGTCGTTTCTGCTGGCCTGGGTGCTCGCGCAGATCCAGCGCGCGCCGAGAACCGTGCTGGCGCTGCTTATCTATTCTCCTTCCCTCACGATCGGGGTGGCGATGCAAGTCGTCTGGAAAACGTTCTTCAACGGCGACCCGACCGGCTATCTCAACAGTCTGCTGCTGCGGTACGACCTGATCGAACAGCCCGTCCAATGGCTGCAGTCGCCGGACCATCTGATGTGGATCATGATGGCGGTCACGATCTGGAGCAGCATGGGCATCGGATTTCTGGCGATGCTCGCCGGCGTGCTGAACATCAATCCGGAGTTGTATGAAGCGGGGTATATTGACGGGGTTTCCAACCGGCTCCAGGAAATCCTCCACATTACGATTCCGTCCATGAAACCGCAGATGCTGTTCGGCGCCGTCATGTCCGTCGTCTCGACGTTCCAGGCCGGCATGATCGGGGTTGAACTTTCCGGGTCGAACCCCACGCCGCAGTATGCGGGGCAGCTCATCGTGAACCATATTGAGGACTATGGATTTATCCGCTACGAAATCGGTTATGCCGCCGCGATTTCCGTCGTGCTGCTGCTCATCATCTACATTTGCACGAAAGTGGTGTGGAGACTGTTTTCCGACAAAGAGTAGGGGGAACGGCGCATGGCATCCTTTCAGGGCACGAAAATCAACCCCACCCGGTTTCATGTCAGCCAGCTGAAGTTTTATTTGCTGCTTTTGCCGCTGGCGGCCTTCATGATCATGCCAATCGTGTTCATCATTTCCCACGCGTTCAAGCCGATGAACGAGCTGTTCGCGTATCCGCCGCGGTTTTTCGTACAGCAACCGACGCTGGACAACTTCCGGCTTCTGTTTGCCAACATCACCACGTCCGGCATTCCGGTCAGCCGTTACCTGTTCAACAGTCTGGTCATCACGCTGATCACGGTGCTGGCGACGATTCTCATCAGCGCGGCGGCGGGCTACGCCTTTTCCAAGAAAAAATTCAGGCTGAAAGACACGCTGTTCGAGATCAACACGCTGGCGCTCATGTTCGTGCCGATCGCCGTGGCCGTGCCGCGTTACTATGTCGTCGTGGAGCTGGGCCTGATCGACACGTTCGCGATCAACGTGCTGCCGCTGCTCGCCATGCCGGTCGGCCTGTTTTTGATCAAGCAGTTCATTGACCAGGTGCCGAACGAAATGCTCGAGGCGGCGCAGATGGACGGTGCGGGAGACTGGACGGTCTTCACCCGGATCATCATTCCGATGACGATGCCGGCCATCGCCACCATCGCAATTCTGGCCTTTCAGCTCGCCTGGAATAACATCGAGCCGTCGGCGTTCTACATTTACGACGAAAGCATCAAAAATTTTGCGTATTACATGTCCACCTTCACGGCGACCAACAACGAGGTGGCCGGCCAGGGGATCGCTGCGGCGGCCGCGCTCATCATGTTCGTGCCCAACGTGCTGATCTTTATCTTCATGCAAAGCAAGGTCATGAATACGATGGCGCATTCCGGCCTGAAATAGGTGTGATGCGGATGAACAAAAAGATGGTCTGCAGAATCGGATGGCTCGCGTTCATCTGCCTGTTGTTCGCGCATCAGACGGCGCTGGCCGAAGCGCCCTACATGACGTTTACCCTGGGACCGGAAGGCCGGTTCGCCCGGACGCAAAGCGCCTACGAGCCGGACGGGTTGATCCGCCTCGATTTCAATCGGCCGGAAGACATTTTCTACGAAGACGGCAGCGGCAAGATGTACGTCGCGGATTCCGGCAACGCCCGGATCGCGGTGGTCGACGGCGCCCGATTGGTGCAGTCGGTCGGGGAAGGCGTGCTGCAGAATCCGATGGGCGTGTACGTGACCGGGGACGGGCGCATCTATGTGGCCGATTACGGACTGAGACAAGTGGTGGTATTCGACGCGGCGGGAAACGTGCTGCAGCGGATCGGAAGGCCGAAGGAGCCGATCTACGGCAAGAAAAACGATTTCGCCCCGAAGAAGGTCGCCGTTGACAGACGGGGCAACATTTACGTGATCAGCGAAGGTTCGATCAACGGGGTCGTACAGCTGGGTCACGACGGGCGCTTCCTCGGTTACGTGGGCGCCAACGACACGAGCCTGTCGCTGAAAATGCTGCTCCAGCGCCTCCTGTTCACCGAGCGGCAGCTCGCGCAGCTGTTCCGGACGACGCCGCCTTCGCCGACCAGCATCGTGCTGGACCGCCAAGGGTTGCTCTATACGGTCACCAACGGGCTGCGGAAGGAAGGCATCAAGAAGCTGAACATTCTCGGCAACAACATTCTGCCTGACCCCGACTGGGTCAACCCGGCGCTGATCGATCTCGACGTGAACCAAAACGGCATCATCTATACGGTCGGCAGCGACGGCTGGATTGACATCTACGACACCTACGGCAACCTGCTGTTCGACTTTGGCGGCAGCGACTCCCGCTACGAACGAGCGGGATTCGTGAAAAGTCCGTCGGCCATCGAGGTCACCGCCTCCGGGGGTACGCTGTTCGTGGCCGACAGGGACCGGAACGTCATCCACCGGTACCGCATCACCCCGTTTGGCGCGAGCGTGTTTGAAGGGGTGGAGCTGTACAGGCAAGGGCAGTATGTGGAGAGCGAAGGCATCTGGAAAAACATCCTGCGGATGAACAGTTACTTCACCCTTTCATACCAGGCGTTGGCCAAAGCCTACTACAAGCGGGATCTCGACCGGCAGGCGCTGGAAAGCTTCAAGCTGGCGGAAGACCGTGAGGGGTATTCCGACGCGTTCTGGAACATCCGCAACGAATGGCTGCAGGAAAACATGGGCCGGCTGATTGGCGTGCTTGCAGGGCTCTTTGTCCTGCGGGCGCTGGTCCGGAGGCTGCATCGCAAGTACGGGATTCTGCGGCCCGTCCAGCGGCTTGCGGACCGGATCCGCAAACAGAAACTGGTGTCGGAGCTCGGGTTCGTTTTTTGCTTCCTCCGGCGTCCGATCGACGCGGTCCATGAATTGAAGGAATACAATCGTGCCACCGTTCGTTCGGCGACGATTTTGTACGCGTGGCTGTTGCTCCTGCGAGTCATTCTGATTTATACGACGGGTTATCTGTTCGCCGGGATGACCCCGGACCGGACGGATCTGATACCGCTCTTGCTCTGGACGGCCGTTCCTCTGATGTTCTGGATCGTGATGAACTATCTGGTGAGCACGATCAGCGACGGCGAAGGCAAGTTCTCCCAGGTGTACGTCGGCACGATTTACGCGTTCGCGCCGTATTTGGTGTTCGCGCTGCCGATCGCGCTGATCAGCAATGTGCTGACGTACAACGAAGCATTTGTCTACGAATATTCGATGGCGGCCATCCGGGGCTGGACGGTGCTGCTCATCTTCATCATGATCAAGGAACTGCACAATTTCACGATCCGGCAAACCATCCGCAACCTCTTCCTGACGGTGTTCGGCTGCGCGCTGGCCGCCGTGGTGCTGTTCCTGCTGGTGCTGCTTTTCGATCAGGAAATCGAATTCGTCCGCTCGATCGTCCAGGAGGTGAGAAACCGTGCGCTCTATTAGGCGAGGGAAGCTGGCGTTCTCTTTCGTTCTGGCGCTGATGCTGCTTGCCGCGCCGATGTTCGCCGTGTCGCTCGCGGAACCGGCCGGAGGTCCCGCAACGCCTTCCGATGCGGGTGAGCCGGCGGCGGAACCGCAACCGGGCGAGGCGCCGGCAGAGCCGCGATCGGGCGAAGCGGCGGCACAGCCGCAGCCGGCGGATTCGTCCGCCGGGTACGTGAAAGCGGCCGAGAACAGCCGGCTGGCGCTCTATGTCCATCCGGCGACGCTGGGCATCCGGGTGGTGAACAAGCGGAACGGCTACGTGTGGAACGGCACCCTGGACGAAAGGGACGAGAAGCTGAATCAAACGTGGCAGGGATTGTTTGAATCCGGCCTGACGGTGGAGTACATGGATCGCACCCGCAAGGTCCGGATGGCGCCTCTCACCGTGGCGGGGGCCAAGGTCGCGGTGGAGTACACGGAAGACGGGTTCACCGCGGACGTTCGCTATGAGAAGCTGGGCATCGGACTGAAACTGGACGTCCGGCTGTCCGAAGACGCCGTGGAATTGCGCGTTCCGTACGCCTCGATCACGGAAACGAACAAGGAGAACCAGCTGCAGGCCCTCTATCTCGTTCCGTTCTTCGGCGCGACAAAGGGCGTGCAGCCGGACAAGGGCTACATGCTCATTCCGGACGGCTCGGGCGCCCTCATCAGCCTGAACGAACCGACGCTGGCCACGCAGCCGTATGTCGCGAGGGTATACGGGGACGACCTGGGGATGACCGCCAGCGAGCCGGCGCCGGAAGACTACACGCTGCCGCCGCAAATCATCCACCTCCCGGCGTTCGGCATCACCCACCGGGAGGGCGCGAACGCGTTCGTCTCCCTGATTGCCGGCGGCGCGCCTTACGCGGAAATCCGCGCGTACGCGAGCGGCATCACGACGAGTTACAACTGGGTCACCGCCCGGTGGATCTACAGGGAAACGTATTTCCAGCCCCTGGACAAGAAAGGCAACGGCATGACCCTGAACCAGCAGCGGAAAAACGAGTTCGATGCCGCGCTGAAAATCATGTTTCTGGACGGCGAAGAAGCCGACTATTCCGGCATGGCCAAACGGGTGCGGCACGAACTGGTGCGGCGGGGCGAACTGCCGGAACCGAAACCGGACGGCGAGAAGCCGATTCTGCTGCGGCTTGAAATCCTGGCGGCGGAGAACAAGCGGCGAATGCTCGGCAAAACCGTCATTCCCATGACCACGCTGGACGAGATCGACCGCATTTTGAGCGATCTTGCGGCAAACGGGGCGGAACGGATCATGGCGGTCGTTCGCGGGTGGACGAAAGGTGGCGCGACCGGTGCTTCTCCCACGCATTTTCCATTTGAAGGCAAAGTGGGCGGAGCGGACGAATGGAAAGCGTTCCTGGACAAATATGAACGGTTGGGCATTCCGGTCTACTTCTACACCGATTACGCCGTCGTCAACCGATCGGCGGGCGGATACCGGAAAACCGACCTCGCCAAGACGATCTCCGGACAGTTCATTCCGCTTTATTACCGTACGTGGCTGCTCAAGCCCTCGTCGTCCCTGGAGAAGTTCCGGGATGAACTTGCCTTGTTCGCGAAAAACGGAATGTCGCGTCTCGCCATCGGGACGATCGGCGACCTGTTGTATTCGACCCACGCGAAGCCTGCTTCCACACGCGAACAGGCGATCGCGACGTACCAGGAGATGCTGTCGGAACCGACGATGCAAGGTTACGCCCTCTACCGGCCGAACCTGTATTTGTGGAAATACGCCGACCGCCTGCTGGATGTTCCGATGAGCGCCTCCGGCTTCCTGCTGGAAACGGAAGAGGTGCCTTTCCTGCAGATGGTGCTCAAAGGACACGTCGAATTTGATTCGCCCCCGTCCAATTTCCACGCCGACCCGCAGGAAGCGCTGCTGAAAATGATCGACTACGGCAGCGCCCCGTCCTTCCTCGTCACCTGGGAAGATCCGGTTCGGCTGCTGAATACGGGATCCCAATGGATCTACACATCGCAATATGCCGTGTGGAAAGACCAGATCCTGAAGGAATACCGGGCGATCGAGCAGGTGCAACAAGCGGTCGGGCGGGCCACGTTTGACAAGCGCGAGGAAGTGCGGGACGGGGTGTTCCGGAACCGCTACTCGAACGGAACCGTGATTTACGTTAACTACACCGGCCAGGCGGTCGAAATTGACGGGCACACGATCCCGGCGCAAGGGTTCTTCGTCCATGAAGGAGGCCGCCCATGAGAATCCGCTACCGGCGCAGAGAGGCGCTTACCGGGCTGTCGTTCATCGGGATCTGGATCGTCGGGTTTCTCATCTTCACGTGCTATCCGCTGTTTCGCACGCTGTGGCTCAGTTTCAACAACGTGAGAATAACGGCGGAGGGCATCCGGACAGAGTTCGTCGGCTGGAAAAACTACAACGACGCCATTTTTCTGGATCCGCAGTTCGGCGATGCGGTCGTCACCTATTTCGCGGAGACGCTGGCGATCGTGCCGGTCATCGTCGCGTTTGCCCTGATCGTCGCGCTGCTTCTGAACGAAAGGCTGCGCGGCAGGGGCCTGTTTCGCACGATCTACTTTTTGCCCGTGGTCATCACCAGCGGCCCGGTTCTCAAGCAGCTCATGGACCAGGGCGCCACGACGCTGCCGGGCATCCGGGACATCATCGAAATGAGCCGGCTGGAGGAGACGCTGCCGGAGCTGCTGGCGGACCTGATTACGTATCTGCTCACCTCGTTCATCACCATTCTGTGGTTCTCCGGCGTGCAGATGCTGATCTTTCTGGCCGGGCTGCAGAAGCTGGACGCCTCGTTATACGAGGCGGCGAGCATCGACGGGGCGTCCAGGTGGGAATCGTTCTGGAAGCTGACGCTGCCGGCGATCAATCCGATGATCGTCGTGAATATGGTGTACACCGTGGTCATGCAGTCGGTCTTTCTGCTCAATCCGGTGATCGAGCTCATCCAGAAGGCGATGCACGATCCGAAGTACGGCATGGGCTATTCCGCGGCGCTGGCCTGGATCTATTTCCTGGTGATGCTGGTGCTGCTCGCGCTGTTCGTCTTCATCGCCAGACAACGGGAGAGCAACCGATAGGAGGTGGGCGCGGATGATTTGGGTAAGCCGCGGAACGGTCGACAAGGTGAAGCGCATCGTCTGGGGCTTGGGCGGAGAAGGCCTTGTGTTCAAACTCCTGGTCTACTTTCTGCTGACCCTGATCGGGTTTGTGTATCTGTATCCGATGTTTTACATGGTCACGTACAGCTTCATGGATACGGAAGACCTGATCGACCCGCTGGTGACCTGGATCCCGTCCGGGCTCTATTGGGACAATTTTGCAAAGGCGATCCGGGTGATCGATTTTCACCGCACGCTGTGGCAGAACATCCTGGTTTCGTTCCTGCCCGCCGCGATCCAGACGGTTTCCGCCGCGGTGATCGGCTACGGATTCGCGCGGTTTCGCATCCCGGGCAAACCGGTGCTGTTCGCGCTGGTGCTGGCGACGTTCATCATTCCGCCGCAGATCACGATGATCCCGCAGTTTTTGATGTTCCGGGAACTCGGGCTCATCGGCAGCATCTTTTCGTACTTGATCCCCGCGGCGCTCGGGCAAGGATTCAAAAGCGGGCTGTTCATCCTGATTTTCTACCAGTTTTTCCGCACCATCCCGAAGGCGCTGGAGGAAGCGGCGCAAATCGACGGCGCCGGCGCGTTCCGGGTGTTTGCGACCATTTGCGTGCCGATGGCCGTGCCGGCCTTCATCATCTCCTTCCTGTTCTCGATGGTGTGGTACTGGAACGAGACGACGCTCGCCGCGCTGTATCTGGACGGGCAGCTCAAGACGCTTCCGCTTCAGCTGCAGAATTTCGCCGCGGCGTTTCAGAAGATGTTCCCGGCCGATCCGAACTATCAAACCGGACAAAACCTGAACGAGGCGATCCTGATGGCCGGAACGCTGCTGAGCATGATTCCGCTCCTGGTCGTGTATTTCTTCACCCAGCGCTGGTTCGTGGAAAGCATCGAGCGCACCGGCATTACCGGAGAGTGAGAACCGGATGAAACACCGGAAGAAAAGGATGTGGGCGGTCGCCGCGGGGATCATCCCCGTTCTCGCGGCGACGTTATGGGCGGCATGGGCGGTTCCGGACGGGAAAGATGCCGCCCGCGAGCCGGATGAGCTGGACCGGGAGGCGAGGGCGTCGTTCAACTACTTCTGGGAACAGTCGAATCACGAACCGGGCTCGCCGGGCTACGGCCTGACGCGGGACCGGTATCCCGGCAATCCGGAGATCGCCAGCATCGCGGCGACGGGATTTGCGCTGACCGCGCTGCCGATCGGCGTGGAGAACGGCTGGATCAGCCGCGAGGAAGGGTACGAGCGGGCGAACGGGACGCTGGACACGCTGCTCGCCATGGAGCATGAGCACGGCTTTTTCTACCATTTCGTCAACGTAAAGACCGGCAAGCGGGAATGGAACAGCGAAATTTCCAGCATCGACACGACGTTGCTCTTGAACGGCGTGCTGACGGCCGGTCAATACTTCGGCGGCGAAGTGGGGGAAAAAAGCAGGCGGCTATATGAACGCGTCGACTGGTCCTGGTTCGTCGACCCGGCGAAAAAGCAGTTTCACATGGCGTACCGTCCGGAGAAGGGATTTGAGGGACATTGGGACTTCTATGCGGAACAGCTGGCAATGTACGTGCTGGCGGCCGGTTCGCCGACCCATCCGGTCGGACTGGACGTTTATGACGGGTTCATCCGGCACAGGGCCTCGTACAAGGATTCGGAACCGTTCATTCACTCCTGGTTCGGTTCCCTGTTCACGTACCAGTATTCGCACGCCTGGATTGATTTTCGCAACCTGACCGACAAGGACGGGGTGAACTGGTTCGAAAATTCGGTCATCGCTTCCCGGGCCAGCCGGCAGTTTGCCATCGACCAGAGCGCGCGATACAAAGGGCTTCACGAAAACTCCTGGGGACTGACCGCCAGCGACACCCCGAACGGATACAACGGGATGCTCGGCTCGCCGCCGTCCGGATACGACAACACGGCGCACCGGGTGGACGGCACCGTGGCGCCGGCCGGCGCGCTCGGCTCCGTGGTGTTCACGCCGGAGGAATCCCTGCAGGCGCTCAAGTATTATCTCACCGTGCCGAATCTGAACGGCGAATACGGTCTGAAAGACGCCTTCAACCTCGACAAAGGCTGGGTCGCTTCCGATTACATCGGGATCGACAAAGGGATCACGCTGCTGATGGCCAGCAACTACCGTGACAAGACGGTTTGGAAAATCTTCATGGACGTTCCCTATGTGCAGAAGGGCCTGGAAGTGTTGCAATTTCAAAAAAAATAAAACAAATTTTGCAAGGATGTGGAGGGGAACAGCTGTGAAACCGACGACGAAACATTACGATGCGCTTCCCGACAGAGTCAAAGCGTTTGCGGACCGTCAGTACGCCGATTCCTTCGCGCTGATCGACGCCTGCCGCCATCCGCGCACCGGCCTGTACGCCGATGCTTATCTGACGATGGGGAACAACCCGGAGCGGAGATGCTCCGTGGCGGCAACCGGCGTGGGGCTCATCAGCCTGTGCGTGGCCGATTACGAAGGCTGGGACGACCGGGCGGCCGAAAAGGCGAAGCGCACCTTGCTGACGGTGACGGGAAAAGCGGAGGGATGCAGGCCGGCCCGGGACGAGTCGACGGGATTTTTCGCCCATTTCATCGATATGGAAACCGGCGAGAACCTGAATTCCGAAATCTCGACCATCGACACCTCCCTGCTGGTGGCCGGGGCGTTGTTCGCGGGACGGCATTTCCGGGACAGGGAACCGGAGATTGCCCGGATGGCCGATGAATTGCTGCATTCCATCGATTGGCGCGTCGTCGTGGCGGACAAGCACAAAGGCGTCATCAACATGATCGTCAAAGACGGCAGGGGAACGGCGCCGCTTCCGGCTTTCAACGAATACGTGCTGGTCGCGTACCTGGCGAAGCTGGCCATGCCGGATCATCCGGATATTCGCGCGCTGTGGGACAACACGTTCGCCGAGGAGCGAATCAAGGATTTGCCGCAGCTTGCGTTCCGCGGCATTCCGGTCCTGACCGACACGACGAGGGAGAATGCGTTCCTGTCCTCGTTCGTGCATCAGTTCCCGTACTATCTGGTGCCGGACTACGCGAAAAGCGGAATTTACAACGAATTCTACGCCAATGCCTGCCTGGCCGACCGGCTGAAATGGAAGGAGCTGCCCGACGTCCCGTCCTATGTGTGGGGGTATGGCGCGGGGGCGAACAACGGACTGTACAACACGTACCATGCGGACAAAATCAACGATTCGCCGGGCAACATCGCGTCCGCCTACATCGTCGCCGGCTTCCTGCCGGTCTATCCGGCCGGCATCTACGACTTGTTTGCGCTGTATCAATTGCACATTCCATACGACGTATACAGGAACCCGCAAGATCCGGAGGACGAAGCGAAATTCAGGGCGGCGTACAAATACGGGTTGCACCGGTACTCCTGGTGGCACCTGGAAGGCGAGGACCGCTGGTATCCGGAGAAGGTGACGGTCATCGACTGGAGTTCCATGCTGTACGGAATGACGGCGTTCAAGCGCGGCATGTCGTTTTTTACGGACAGGTTGATCTGATTTGCATGATTCATATGAGGGGAGAAGGCGGGTAAAACGATGGTTAAAATGGTTGAAATCAAAAACAAACAGTTTCTCATCGACGGCAAGCCGCAAATCATCCTTAGCGGAGAGATCCATTACTACCGGCTGAAACCGGAAGATTGGCAGGACCGGATTAACAAGCTGAAAGCGGCCGGCTGCAATGCGGTGGCCAGCTATGTGCCCTGGCTCTGCCATGAACCGGAGGAAGGAAAGTTCGACTTTGAAGGGCGCTTGCGTCCCGAGCTGAACCTCGTGCGCTTCATCGATCTTTGCAAGGAGAACGGCCTCTATTTTTTCGTCCGGCCGGGTCCGTTCATCATGGCGGAGATGAAAAACGAAGGCCTGCCGTATTGGCTGTACAGGAAGCATCCGGAGATCGTGCCGGTCACGTGGGACGGCAAACCGGTAGGGTCGAAAACGGTCGATTATCTTGCGCCCGCCTTTCTTGAAGCGAGCCGGAACTGGTACCGCGCGGTGATGGGCGTCATCGTCCCCCGGCTGTACCCGAACGGCGGCAATATCATCGCGGTGCAGCTGGACAACGAGATCGGCATGCTCTCCTGGGTGACCAACAACCCGGACCTCACCGACCAGGTGCTCGGCGATTTCGCCGCCTGGCTCAAGGAACGGTATTCCGCGGAAGAGCTTGCGGTCCGCTATCCGTTCCCGCTGGACGACGAGGAGGCCCGCCGGAACGGGATCCGCTCGCCGAAGGAAGCTTACGCGCCGCAACTGATGCGCGATCTCGGGTATTACATGCGGCACCGCTTCGCCCGTTACGTGGCTGCGCTGCGTTCGTACGCCGAGGAATTCGGCGTCCGGGGCGTGCCGTTCGTCATCAACATCCACGGCACGAGCGGCGGCCGCGGCTTCACGTATCCGGTCGGCATCAGTCAGCTGTATGAGTCGTACACGCAGGCGCCCGGCTATCTGTCCGGTTCCGATATCTATTTCGGCGACCTGTCGATGGAGACGTTCCAGGATCTCTACATCATCAACGGCTTCATGGACGCGGTGAATACGCCGGATCAGCCGCTCACGTCGGTCGAGTTCAACTGCGGCGACGGCAATTTCGGCGAAACGCTGAGCACCCGGTATGATCCCTCGGCGGCCGACTTCAAGCTCCGGATGTGCGTCGCGCAAGGCAACCGGCTCATCAACTATTACCTGATGGCCGGCGGTTACAATTACCGGATGGATCCACCGGCGGGAGACGGCAACGACCGCATCGCGTTTACCGGAGAGCGCCACGGATTCGCCGCGCCGATCAGCCCGGAAGGCGAGCTGAATTACACCTATCCGCGCATGGCGCGCGCAAACAAAGCGGTCATGGCGGCGGCGGACAAACTGGCCCGGATGAAGGAAGAGCGGGACGCCGTCAGCTTCGCGTTCATTCCGGATTACTACATGACGGAATCCTGGTATCCGGGCAGCGAAAGCATGAAAGCGATCGTTCGCAATCTTGAGGCGCGGCGCGCGCACGGCGCGTGGGAGATCATGGGACGCGCGATGCTGCTGGCCGGGTACCGCTTCGGCTCCGTCGACATCCAGAACAAGCCGCTCGACCCGGCCGTCACGCCGGTGCTCGCGCTCCCTTCCGCCCGGTACATGCACGGCGACATTCAGCGGAAGCTTGCCGACTACCTGCGGGCGGGCGGCAACCTGCTTGTGTACGGCGAGCTGCCGGTTTACGATATGGAGGCCAAACCTTGCACGATCCTGGCGGACGCGATGGGCGTGAAAGTGCTCGGACAGCTTGAGGCTTCGCTATTCTTCTATCTGTCGGTGTGCGCCGAAGGATGGGCGGCGCCGCGTCCGGAAGTAAGGGTTGGTTTTGCACAAACCTTTGACATCGGCAGCCAGACGCCTGTTTTGCGCGTCTATGGCAGCGGGGAAGTGTGCGCGTTCGACGCGCGGGTCGGCAAAGGCCGGGCGATTGTGTTCGGGTGCTCCTACCGCTGCGACATCGCGCTGTTCCGGACAGCCCTGGAATTGCTCGGCGCGAAGGCGAGGCTGACGCACGATTGCAAGCATCACGGCATCTTCATGACCTCGACCGCAAACGAAGAAGGGGAACGCTTCCTCCACATTCTGAATCTCGACGGGTTTGACAAGGAATTCCACGTTCTGGAGGATGGGCGGGCTCTGTTTGACGGGCGCAAGCTGCTGCTGCAAAGCAAGGACGGGGTGATGCTGCCGTTGGGCGTGACCGTCGGGGAGGTGCGCATCGTCTACTCGACGGCGGAAATCGTCCGGGTGGAGCGGGGCCGGCTGGAATTCCGGCTTACGCAGCCAGAAGACGTCATCCTGCTCGAGACCGAACGCGAAATCGTCCCGAACGGCAACTTTACCATGCACAGGGAAGGGAAGCGCACGCGGATCGTTTCCCGTCAGCATGCCAAGGTGAACGACCATTTCACACTACAATTCGAAGCTTAGGAGGAACAGGTCTATGGACAACAAGAATCGGTCGATGGAAGCCAAAATCAACGAACTGCTTGCGCAAATGACCCTTGCCGAAAAAATCGGACAAATGTTCCAAACGGATCCCGGGACCTTCTTGCGTTCTGTCCATTCGCCCCTGCAGGTCTCCACCCCGGTGACCGGCCCGGAGTACGAACGGATCATCGGCAAGGAATATATCTACAACATCGGTTCGATTCTGGTCTCGACGGACGCCGAAATGGCGTATCAAATTCAGAAAACGTACCTGGAGCACAACCGGCTGAAAATTCCGCTCTTGTTTATGTTTGATATTATCCACGGTTTCCGCACCATCTTTCCGATTCCGCTCGGTTTGGCGTGCAGCTGGGATCCGGAACTTGTTGAGGCCACTTCCCGGGTGGCTGCGGCGGAAGGAGCGGCTTCGGGCATCAAGGTGACTTTCGCGCCGATGGTCGATCTCGTTCGCGACCCCAGGTGGGGCAGAGTCATGGAAAGCCCGGGGGAAGACCCGCTGCTGGGCAGCCGGTTGGCGGCGGCCTATGTGAGAGGTTTTCAGGGGAATGATCTTGCGGCGCTTGACACCGTGGCCTCCTGCGTGAAACATTTCGCCGCCTACGGCGCGGCGGAGGGCGGACGGGATTACAATACGGTTGACATGTCCGAAGCGACCCTCCGCAATTACTACCTGCCAGGTTACAAGGCGGGAATCGACGCCGGCGCGGAAATGGTCATGACGTCCTTCAACGTGGTGGACGGCGTCCCGGCCACGACGAACCCCTTCCTGTTGCGAAAGATTCTCAGGGAAGAATGGGGATTCAAGGGCGTCGTTATTTCCGATTACACGTCGCTTGCCGAAACGATCCAGCACATGATTTCGAGGGACGGCGCCGAGGCCGCGCGGAAAGGGCTTGAGGCCGGTCTGGACATCGAGATGATATCGACGGAATATATCAGCCATCTCGAGCAGCTCGTCAAGGCGGGAGCCATCGACGAAGCGTTGATCGACGAAGCGGTCAGACGGATTCTCGCGCTGAAGTTCAAACTCGGCCTGTTTGACGATCCGTATCGTTACATCAATATCGAACGTGAAAAGCAAGCCCACCTCAAACCGGAATACCGGCGGCTTGCCCGGGAAGCCGCAGCGAAATCGATGGTGCTCCTGAAAAACGACGGGATTTTGCCTTTGCGCAAAGACGTAAGGTCGATCGCGATCGTCGGGCCGTTCGCCGACAGCGGCCGGATTCTCGGGGGCTGGAGCGCGCTCGGCAAACCGGAAGAGGCGGTCACGC